>Ga0181380_1000552_pt1 | contig 16711 bp, 27 predicted proteins | sample 3SPOviralmetaG_FD_130116 | JGI IMG/M metagenome (GOLD analysis project Ga0181380, IMG submission 130116) | Marine viral communities from the oligotrophic San Pedro Time Series (SPOT) site, San Pedro Channel, CA, USA - 3 SPOT_SRF_2009-08-19 | ecosystem: Environmental > Aquatic > Marine > Strait... | reverse complement strand
TTATTCTTCTCTAACTGCTCAGCCTTCTCTAGCATAGCTAGGGTGTGGTCAGCAGGTTCTGCATTAGTCTGGTCTTCATCATAAGTATTTAAACTGTCTGCCATGTTAGTCCTCTATTTTGTTTCAACCTTATAGGAACGGCCTTCAAACTTAAAGGTCTTCTTACCATCCTTCTTAGCTTCAGCAAAGGCTTTGCGGAAAGCTGAGGCAGATTTAGTACCCTTCTTATAAGTAGGGAAATCTGCTGCGTTGATACGTCCGTCTTTAGGTTTAGTAGTTTCTCTGGTCTTAGGCTTTTCTTCATCCTTAGACATAGCTGCTGCTGTACCTGCTGCCCCAACAGCACCAGCTTTAGCTTGTCCCTTAGCGTAGGCACGTTGGCCTTTGGTGGCTTTTTCTACTTGCTTCTGACCTTCTGTTGGTTTCTTAGCAAGTTTAGCACCTTTTTTACCCTGACGAATAAGACCTCTAAGTGCAGCCTCTCCACCCTTTTTAAGCATTTGTTTAGCGGCTGTTAGACCAATAATCTTAGCTGCCGCCATAAGTAGTGGTAGTGCCATTAGCCCTGCCCTTCCTGTTCTTGTTGTTGCTGTGCCTGTGCTTGTGTCATCATAGCAGCAGCACCACCTGACTTAATCATCTCAGGTGTACCACGTACTGCCATCTGCTGCATAGTCTGCATCTGCATTGCTTGCTGTTGCTTCTGCATCATCTCTGCTTCTTCTTGAGCCTTCTGCTCAGCAGACTTGATAAGACCATTGGTATCAATACCAAGACTAGCACCTAGTCGATCAATGTAATCGTTAAGGTTCATCTCACGTGCAATAACCTCTGGGCCTAGTGGCTGTAGGTATTGCAGGAAGGTAGCTAGTTTGTTAAGGTCTTGCCCTCGTCCAAGGGCTTCGATACCAGTAACAACAGTAGGGCTAACAGTATCCTTAGGTAGCTTAGGCATCTTGCCAGAGCGTTCCATGATGGATAGTATCTTGTTAACCAGAGGCATTTGTAGTTCTTGTGACAGGATAGAATACACACCACCTAAGGCAGACTCTAGTTCCTGTGCCATGAACCGTACTTCTTCAGCAGTAACACGCTCAGCCTGACGCTGAACTGCACTGTTCATTAGGAAGGCATATGCTAGACGCTCACTAATGTTACGTCCAGACTCCATAGCTACTCTAAAGTCAGTTGACTTCTGTACCTGTAGGGTGGAGACATCAGTAGCGTCACCACTAACGATAGCACCGTTAGGGCTTTCAGCTAGTACTCGTGCCTTAGTTGTGCCATTAGGTTTGACTAGGAACAATACCTTAGCTGATGCCGCAGCACCTTCTACGATAGCTTTAGTCAAAGCCTCAAGGCTCTTAAGGTCTCCAATATATTCTTCTACATAACCCCTGCCATAGTCCTCACCGTCTACTCTAGTAAACCGTAGTGGGATGAAGGGGCTTTCGTCTAGTTTAAATTTACCACGGCTGTTAGGGATTTCAAACCCTGACACTTCTTGATAAACTTCCCAGCCCTTTTGTGTTCTTGTAAGGTGGGTGTATAGCTCAAGGTTCTTCATCTCAGACTCAGAAGCCTGTATGAGTTCTTGAATTTCTGGAGGAAGCATCAAGGCATTGACGCTTTCTTTAGTAATAATCTCTAAGACATTACCCATAGCATCCCGCTTAACCACATAACGGTCAAGACGAAACACTTTCATGCCTCCCTCTTTAGGCATAAAGAGAAGAGCATTGCCTGTAACAATAAGCTGCTTCAGTGCTTCAAACACTGGAACACGCATTGCCTTGGATTCGATCTCTTGCATAGCTGCTCGTTCAATACGAGACAACGCTTCCTCGACTGCACCACGTGCTTCTCCACCTGCTAATTCAGCAAGGTCAAAGTCATCAATGGTAAGTCTAAAGAATGGACTGTTAGGTGGTAGTAGAGCCAGAAGCAGTTTAGATGCTAGGTTGTTTACACCTCTAGCACCAACTCCCTGATAGGGGGTCTGGTATATTGTACTACTGCTATGTCCATCAGGAGGCAAGAGCATAGGTATTGTTAGCTCTGCTGCATCACGCCCACGCTGCAAGAACATATCTCTTGATGACTCGCACTGGGCATAACGCTTAGCAGCACCGCCGCCACTATTCTCATATGCCATAATATTTACCTTTATTTAGAAATATTTACACCAGATGATGCACCTGTAGAACCGCCTGATGTTGATCCACCAATAGCTAGTCCTACATTTTTAGGAGCTACTTTTAGTTTAGACTTACCCATTTTCTTCTTAGCTGCTGTCTGAGAAGCAGTATCTACATCTGCTAGATCAGTATCGAACTCAGGAGAAGATGCTGTTACTGGTGCAGCCTGTGCTGGCACTGGTGGTGGGGCTGGTTTTGAACTTGAAAAACACATTGTTAAGTTTCCTCGAAATCTTGATTGTACAACTCTTCCAGCTTTCTAATAACAGACTGCTGGCCTTGCAGATAACGTAGTTCTTCAATAGAAACTTCGTTTGCTGGAAGTTGATTAGGGAACAAATCCGTAAGATGATCTAATAATTCTCTAGTTAAAGAAGGTATATTACCTAAAACTTTCATTTGAATTTGCCTATAGGTCAACTTTAGAACAAGGGGTAGTTAACCCCCTGATCTAAATAGGTTTAATTTTTACTAAATATCCACTAGTTCACAGGCTCCAGCGGTACACGCTAGTGTCTGACTACCAGATGTAGTATCCTCTTTTTCATACAGTGACAAGGCACTCCAGTCAATAGACTCCGGCATGAGAGACTTTAGCTTCTCATATACTTCCTTCTCAATGTCCTGATACGGTGCTTGTGCATACGTGTGGTCACTGTGTGGTAGGAATGAGATGCCTGAGCAGATGTCAAAGTTCTCATAGACCCATGCACCCACCGCCATCCACTCTGCATCCTTGACTGTGATAGTCACTGATGGTTTGTGTTCACACCAGTTGAGTGCGTAGTTCTTCCACAACTCTAGCTGCTCTAGTGCAGTCATATCATCGCGAGTAACAGCACCAGATGGTGACTTAGTAGGGAAGCTGAACACTGTAGTAGAGTCAGGCTTCATCACACATGGTTCAGCAGGAATACCACTGTCCTTCATAAACTGTGTTAGTGGGTCTTTGTTATCTCCACGTACAGTACGGATGTAGTACTCGCTATGCCGTGCATGAATACCAGAAGCTGTATCAGTTAGCTGAGATACAGTACCAGAAGGTTTAACACAGGTGATAGCAGCAGAGGCTGGTACACCTAGCTTGTCAGCGTAGATACGATTGACATCAATGGCCTGTGTCTTCAACTCTTGCAGCCAGCGTGGGCTGTCAACAGTCTTAGATAGTACAGCGTTGTCCATGATACCTGTCAGTGATACACCAAGCAGTCGTTCTTCTTCTGTATTCTTCTGCCAAATCTTACGCAAGTATGGCATGTTAGTAAAGGTGGACTGTGCTGTACCAAGGATAGTAGCTAGTCGTACCTTACGGCGTAGACTTTCTAGGTCATCTGTTTCACGTACAACAACCTCTGTTAGATTACAGAACTGGTAAGGGCGTAGGATAATCTCAGAACAAGGGTTAGTACCCCACTCATGTCCTGTCTCTCTGCGTCCATTCATCTTAACATGGTTGTCTGCTGCTGGGCGAGAGAAGATACCACGCTCACCAGACTTAGACTCAACGAGAGACAACCACTCACGCATGAAACCTTCCATGTCAGGCTTGTCTGTGTAGGCTACAGAGTTATTAGCCAACGCACGTTGACCCTCATTCTCCCACCACTGACCTGACTTAGCATGTGCCATACGTCCATCACTGAGGTTAGACAGGCTGATCATAGCTGAACGGCGTACACCACCCACTACCACAACCTCACCAATCTTACACATGATGTCGTGACATTCAATACTAGTCAGCTTACGTCCTGCTGCTGCCTTGAACTTGTCTACTACAAAGTTAAATAAGTCATTCAATGGCTCAGGGCCACTGGCTCTACCACCAAAGGTCTTGAGCCTAGCACCTGCTGGTCTAATCTTAGACAAGTCCCACTTAGGAATGTCACCTGAGTACAGGTGTGACAGCAACTTATGCAATGCCCTAGCCCAGCCTTCCTTGCTGTCCTTGACTGCAATGATATCATCACTGATATCTAGTGCATCAGGTACTTCAGGTAGCTTAGAGATAGACTGACGTTCTACACTAAAGCCAACACCAGTACCACATAGTAGAATAAACATGGCCTCATCAAAGGCACGGATGTGGTCTACTGGTAGGTAGCTACAGTTGTAGATGCAGGTGTTGTCACGGTCTGCTGCTACCCCTGCTGTCATCAAGGCCCTCATGCTAGGCATTACCTCAAGGTTGATGATAGCTTCCTCAATCTCTTCCAAGTCTTTGGCTGGTAGACCAGTGGTAGCAATGTAGTTGATGTATCGCTGCACTGTCTCAGGCCATGTCTCTCGTCTGTTCTCATCCTCAAGCCATCGTGCATACCGACTAGTAGCAATGAAAGTCTGGTAGTCTGTTGGTAGGTAATTGCTTCTCATCGGTTGTCGCCCTCTCCGTGTAGTGTATTATTCTGTTGTCGTTTCTTTAGTTTCTCTACGTTCATCTCTGCAATAGTCTGTAGTGACAGGCCACAGTCATGGGCTAGTGCAGCCAGCATCCAGAGTACATCACCCATCTCTGCTGCAATAACTTTCTTTTGGTCTTCCATTGGTATGCTATCCCGCATCATCTTAGCAATCTTACCTGCCACCTCACCTGCCTCTTCAGCTAGGCCAAGGGCAGGGTATGAGATTGCATATGTCTTAGGATATACTGCTGTCTTTATTGCACCTATCTGGTACTCATAGAAGTTCATCATTACCAGTTTACTCCCTCTGTCTTCTTCATCAACTCAATCATCTTCTTGAGATACCACACAGCCTTCTCTGCATCCTGAATAGGATTGCCCTTCTTGAATAGTCGTGATCCTGTATACTTAATCACGTTACCTTGACAGTAGCTGATAGCCTCATACTCACCTAGTACGTCCACAATGTAGTCAATAGTTTCAATCCTACCATCAGCATAATGAGCAGGACTGTTAACCATGTCATCAAGTCTTGGCTGCTCTGTCTTAGATAAGTCCTTCATGAACTGCTCATGTCTTACTTGGGTTGCCATAGTTTTACCTCACCTGTGTCTGTGTCGTACTCACCGTTACGTAGGATACGTGCTAGTCGTGCGTTCTCTAGTGCTACTTCTTCAGATAAACCTTTACTCTTAAACGCATCAACCACTGCATCCCAAGAACAATTCTGTGATAGGATTTTATTAGCAGTAACTGAACCGACTGAAGGACAACCCTTGTAGTTGTCTGTACTGTCTCCGATAAGAGTTTGAAAGAAGAAGTTATACTTAGCTTCTTCCTCAGTGATTGTAACAACCTCTCCATTGATCCAATGCTTTGCTGGTACAGTTTGTAAGTCCTTATCTTCAGACCACACAATAGTATCTGTATTCGCAGTAGCCAGTATCCCAAGGACATCATCTGCTTCTACTCCTCTGTAAATTATAGTGTTATATTTACTACCTATATATTCTCTAGACCAAGGTAGTAGCATAGGCTTTCGTGTGTCAGAACGATTAGCCTTGTAGTAGGGTGCTATCTTCTTACGATAGTTATCCTTATCTGATAAGGCAACAATGCAGTCCTGCACTGGTGCTTCTTCGACTAGCTTACCAATCTGGTCATCAATGATAGCAGCTACTTCATTCTCAAAGCAATGCAAAGTCCACAAACCATTACCCCAGTTAGTTGGTTTCTCTGCTGAGGCACAAGCCTTGTAAGCAATGATGTCACCATCAATAAGCAGTAGGGTCATCATCTATCTCCTCTTGTCTCTCATGTTTTCTTAGGATGCGTAGTCCTGTCTGTACCTGTATGTAGTCTAGGTAAGACTCAACGATCCACTTAACGCTTAGACAAATACTAACACTCATAAACGAGCAGGTCAGTATAAGCTTCCATACAAAATCAAAGTCCATTCTGGATACACTCCTTCGCCTGACCAACAGACATCTTGAACCACTCACCCTTACGCTCTGCTATCTTCTCAGCAGCTTTGTGTGCAGCAGCCTCAGCCTTGCGTCTGTCGTTAGTAGACACAGAATACATAAGCTTGTAGTTACGGAAGGGACTGCTGGTCTGATAACCATTGAGCCTATCCTCTGCATCAAGAGCCATACCAATCTTTACCCACTCAGGCCAAGCTGAGTTAGTAATGATATAGACATATCCCTCTGTTACAGAGTTAATAAGATTGTGACTATGTACATCATCCCAAGATTTATATCTACCTGCTTTATGTAGTGGATGTTTCTTGGAAACCTCTTTACCATTAACATACATTCTATTAGCATCACGCTTACGTACTGCTTCTGGATTGTCCTTATAGAAAAAAGGTTTACCTGTCTTCGGATTAGTGGGTGTCTGCCCAGTTGTTTCCGTACTTGTACTCACTGTCGAGTCTGCATCTGAACTTGAAGTGTCCTTCAACGTCCCGCATACACTTAAGAATAACTCGCCCTGCTTCATCTTCCTGTCCCTTCTTTACTACTACTTGAACTTCATCATGTACAAACGCTACAACTCTTGCGTCTAACTTAGCCTTCTCTAAGGCACGACATATAAATACGTACCAAGTCTTACAGATGATTGCACCACAACTCTGGAGTAGTGTGTTGAGTGCAGCATGGCTGTGTCGGATAGGAATGATACGTCCATCCAATCCCTTAACAAACCCACGCTCATCTGCTGCCTTGGCTACTGCATCCTTAAGGTACTTTAGTGCTGGTAGTTTCTTCAAGAACTTAGTCTTGATTGCCTTACCTTCCTTTGCACCCTTGCCTATGATCTTGCCTGTCTTCTCATCACCTGAGCCGTAGAGGAATCCATAGATGAATGTCTTGGCTTGGTTACGTGAGTCCAGACCAGCAGCCTTCTGATTAGCAGTATGAATGTCACCATTCAAGACCACATCAGCATACGATCCATCGTCATAAGCAGCCATATAGTGAGCGAGACAGCGTAACTCAAGACCAGAAGCATCAGCACCAAGTAGACTATACCCGCTAGGAGAGATGAATAGTTCTCTACACTCCTTGCCATATGGCGCACCAACGCTAGGCACTTGGGCTGTGTTAGGATTGGAATGAGTACAACGAGAGGTAACAGCACCCATGTGGTTAACTCGTCCATGTATCTTGCCTCCTGTCTGCATCTTCAACCAAGCCTGTTTGCCTGTACCTAGCTGGCCTATACGTTTGTTAAGCATGAGATACTCGTTGAGTAGTTTTGCCTCAGGCATATCAATACCAGATAGGATAGTCTCATCTACCTTAGGGTCTCCACTGTCAGTGAATACCTCAGGCTCCCAGCCTCGCTTCATCAGTCGGTCAGCAATCTGCTGCCTTGATGCAGGATTGAATGGGATAGTCTTGGTCTTTGTCTTAAGCTCCACGATAGTAGGCTCAAAGGTCTCTTGAAGTTTGTCTTCGATCTCCTGCTTGCGTCCCTGTAGCTTAGCAAACAAGGCTTCAGCCTTAGGTACATCAAAAGGAAAACCGTTTTCTTGTTGTGTAATTAGCAGGGTGTGTATGTTAGTCTCTAAGTCTAATGCTTCTTTGCTAAAATTTTTCTCCATAATTTTGGAATATAATTTTGCAGTAACTTCTGTGTCCTGCACACAGTAGTCGAGCATCTCAGGGGTGTATGTTGCAAAGCTCTCGCTGCCACTATTGAAATCACCTTTTAATTCTCCCAGTCTGTAGCCCCATGCCTTAAGACTATGACTACCAATCAGCTTAAGGGGAAAGTGTTTCGCCTTATTAAGCTTGAAGTCTAGTTCTTTTACATGAGGCCATATTGTTCTAGAGTATACCAACGTATCTACTACTGTACCCTTGAAGGTATAGTTGTGTAGTTTCTTCATCACACGCAAGTCGTAGTCTATGATGTTATGACCAATCAAAGTCTTTGCATTGTCCATAAACTCTAAGGCTTCCTGCGTCTGTGTTGGGTCAAAGGTGTGTACCTCATCAGTGTGTACATCCCTGAAGACATGACACCAAACTTGTGTCACCTCATCATAGAGGTTGTCTGCTTCTAAGTCCCATATGTATTCCATACTGTGTCTCCGCACTAGTTAAAATTCTTCTTCAATGTCTTCATCTTCCCATACAGTTTCAACCATACGTCCAGTATCCTTACGATACTCAAGGGCAGAGCATAGACCAGTCTCACCAGACCAACGGTTCTTTAGCACCCTGACCTGACTGATGTTAGCGTTGTCCTTGTCTTGCTGGTTCCTTTCCAATCCTATTACAATGTCACTAAGCTGACCGATAGCAGCACTACCACGTAGCTGAGCGAGTGATGTTTGTGCGCCATCCTCGTGTCCTCTGTCACCTGATGGACGCTTGAGGTGTGAGATCAGGATCATACCACAGTTCAACTCCTCAACCAAAGCACGTAGCTTGGTCATGGTGTTGTCAATGATACGCCTCTCGTCACCACCCTCTAGTCCTGAGACCACAATAGAGATGTGATCAAGTACAATGAAATCACAGCCACATCCACGTGCCAGATACCGTATCTTAGATAGTAGGTTATCACTGTCAGTAGAACCCCAGTGATCATACAGGTAAACACGGCCTGTCCCAAGTGTTGAGTCAAACGCATCCTTCATCTCCTTCTCAGTTACGTCTTCATTCTGCTGGAGATGCAGCAGTTTGTTCATCTCAATGGACATAAGCCCTAAGGCTGTCCGTTTCACATTCTCTTCTAGGGCAATGTAGCCTACAGTTTCACCATGCTTGATAAGACTATGTGCTAACTCACGTGCTAACTGTGACTTTCCAATACCACTACCTGCTGTCAATGTTACGATCTCACCCTTACGACAACCACCCACTTTATCGTTAAGTCCGTTGTAGGGGTAGGGGATAGAGGCACGATCATCAACTGATGTAACCACATCCCACAGGTCTGTGCCTGACACAATACCATCAGGTCTGAATGTCTTAGCACCCCAGACTGCATTGATTAGTTCCTCTGTCCGTCCAGCCTGTAGCATATCACTAGCATCCTTGAGGGGAAGCTTGGCAATCTTAGCCTTGTTGGGTGGTAGGATAGATGCACAGTCTAGTGCTGCCTTCTGTCCAACCTCATCGCTGTCGAACATAAGAACAATACTGTCGTATTTAGACAACCATTCAATAGACCTAGCGATAGCTTTCTTTGCTGAGTCTATTCCCTGTGGGATAGATACTACATCCCACTTGTTATTGAAAGCTTGGCTCAATGACAGTGCATCAAGCTCCCCTTCTACGACAGTAATCATCTTACCACCATCACGGCAGAGATGCTCACCATACAGGCCAGCCTTCTTGATATCTCCTAACACCACAAAGTCCTTGTTAGGAAACCGTAGCTTCTGTCCTACAAGCTTACGGTGTTTGTCGTAGTAGTTAGCTACTTGAACCTTCTGCCCCTTGAAAGTAGACACCCCATAGTTCCAGTGTTGTACTGTCTTGAGGTTTAGCTTCCGCTTACTAAGGGCTAGGTTCTCTACCTCTAGAAAAGAGGTGTTAGATTTTACAGGTTGTTCCATCTGTACGTCTTCTCCTTCGGCTGGTGTCAGGGTCTGGCACGAGAAGCAGTAGTGTTTACCATCGCTGTATAAAGCATTGGCATCACTACTGCCACAGTGAGGACAGGCTTCATGCCTTATGAACTCACTATTCTCTTGCACCTAACCCACTCCTTAAGATTTTTACAGTGTTCTCAAGACCATTAGCTATCTCTAAAATAAGATCATCATCATACTTGATGTCATCTGATAGCATAGCATGTGCCATGTCATAGTAGTTTGTATGTTCTACTAGTTCATGCTGGTCTACATAGACTGATACACTCAGTCCGTCACTACCAAACTCAGCGTTCATGTCTACTTCGGATACCCATTCTTCTCTTACATCAATGACACTCATAGCCACTCCTCTGGTATAGTTCCTTCTGCCCAGACAAAACCTTGACGGTCTGCCCACTCACCACAGGTCATCTTAGACCCATCCTTTCTTTTCTTAGCACCCTGTATTGTAGCCTTGGCGTTCTGAAATACAAAACGTATGTCCTTGTCAGGGTACTGTGCCTTGATAGCCTTCATCTTACGCTGGCTATCCTGCCGGAAGTACCCCTTCAGTTCTACAATCATAGTATCTACTGCTAAGTCAGGGATGTAGTGGCGTTCCACATAGTACGCAATCTTCTCTGGTTCGTACTGATATGGAACACCACGTTCATCTAGGTCTGAGATAACCCTTGCCTCAAAAGTCCCCTTCGTCATCGGCATCACCAGTAGCAGGTTCATTATCAAACATCTCAGCAGTGTTATCCTTAGCCACTGCTGCTGCTACATACCCATCCTCTTCATCAAACATAGATGCAGCACCGTTACCATACTCTACTAGGTCTAGCACCTGCACACCACGGAGATGCAGCTTCACACCTACCATCTTAGTAGCAGGGATGTAGTAGGTACGTGGCTCAAAGGATACGTTGATACCACTGCCGTTACCAACTAACACGCTACCATCCATAGGTGTTAGCTTTGCATCAACAACGATAGGACTCTGGGTGTAGGTAGTACCATCACGCCTCTTTCCTACTGCATCAAGCTTAAACTTGAACTTGATGTCACCAGTATCATTACCCTCTTGGTCTGTGTCTTCTTCAAATGGCAAGTGAGTGGACAGTTTACCCTGTAGTTTAGGGTTGGACTTCACCTCTTCTTCTAGTCGATCATTGACTAGACCTTCAAGATAGTCACTCAACTTTGCTGCTTCTAGTTGTGGCTTAAGTAAGTCCACAGAGTATACACCATCAGGATTAAACTTGGTGTCTGGTTCAAACACCTTAACCCACATGGCCTTACCTGCAACACTCTTGTTCTTTGCTTTGGTCATATTAACTCCTAAGTAAATGTTTAGTTATGCTTCGGCTATAGGTCAACTTTAGAAATCAGGCAAAGAAATAGTCTGACTCCATCACCCTTGATAGGTTCAAGCTACCCTTAGTCGGAGGCTGTGGTATTGTACTGTCACCAAGGGTGGCGACAGCATGGTCACGTAGCTCTTGTAGTACGTCATACTTCTGGTACATATCTACAAAGGCTTCGCGTAGTGTGTGGCTCATGATACCCATGTTAGGACTGTGTGTCCCATAGCTGTCATGCACCATGCTAAAGTCCATCATGTTAGTGTCGAGACACTTGTTGATGGTGAACGTCAGGGCTGCTGCATCCAACGAGTGGATGAAGTTTGGACTAGCCCCTGTCGAGATACGAGAACGGTTCACACTGTCCTGTAGCTCCTGCTGGTAACTAAGGTAGACTAAGTTACCATCAATGTGTGTCTTGATGAGCCGCTTCTTTGTATTGTAGTATGGCTGCACCACAAGAAAGTTTGTTGGTGTGATCCACTCCATGTGCTTATTAGCTGCACCGTAGTGTGAGCCTACCTCCTTCACATAGTCCATAACCTGCCGTGCTGAAGAGATAGTCTCATTGATACCCTGCCACACATGCTTGGCTAGGTACACACCCACACCAAACAGGTCATCACCAAATGGATTAGGCATACCCTTCTTAATTATTTTGTCATCAATAGCCTCCTGTATATACTCACGACAGGCGTGTTGTGTACCGGAGTAGGGTACAATCATCACTGGTCTCTTGGTCAGTGACCTGTCTATTCCAAACTCTAGACACTTCTTTGCAAGCTCATCACCCTGCTCTGCATCAGCAGTAACTAGGGCAGTTGCTCGTGCTGCTACATCTGAGTAGATGTCTGACGGTACATCGTTAGGCACTAGGTTAGTAGCCCTGCCACCCTTCTCATCTAGTAGGATAGCAGACAGATGTTGTAGTCCATTGCAGCTACCATCAGCAGCACAGGGTAGGTGAGTATAGAAACCCCACCCCTCACGCAGTAGGCCATACCACTCAAAGCACCAGCCTAGGAATTGCCAAGGCTTGTCTGCTGTAGTCCACCACATATAGTCTAGTGGGTTCTCAGCACACTTAACAATGTCAGCCTCGTTATCCCATGCCCACTGGATGCGGTCAGTAAATGACACCTTGTCATTACCAAACAGGTTAGCTCCATGTATGGCAAGCCACTGGGCATCCTCGTAGTTGTTGATAGGGAAACCGTTGTTGAACAGTAACAATGCCTTACCCCAGTCAGCCACCTGTGGTGACATGAAGGACTCGACAGGATACTTGCGTGACCTAAAGTCTAGCTGCCATACAAAGTAGAACTCTGAATGTTTAGCATACTCTTCTGCAATCTGAAGCGTCCTCTCCACCTGTATCCTGCGTGACATAGACTTGCCGTTGTGTGTATAGATTTGGCTACGCTTCTTAGCCCAGTCCTTGTACTGGTTGTGCTGCTCCTCTGTTAGTTCTGGTGGGTCTACATCAAAGGGATAGGCTGGTAGGTCTAGGTCAAACCTAGGTGGTAGACCAGCCCACTCCTGTCCACTGTCCCATGCCTGACGCATAACCTCTAGCACTTTGGTATCAATAGTCCACGGTGTACGCTGTAGTCCATTGACTGCCTTGTACTCTAGGCTCATGTCCTGCTGCCTTAGTCTATCAAGGTATAGTTTACTGTTCTGTTTCAATGTACCCTCACTAATGCTAGATCGTTGATAGCCTCACTGTGATACCCACCACCTATAACATCAGTCCAATCCTTGGGTGGAATGATAGAGGGTGCGTAGCGTGGCCTCTTGGTTTCTTGATACAGGTTAAACTTACGAACCCACTCTAGGGTATCAGGTGTAGCCTCAAGGTAGGTGACTGTCTTGTTGTTGCGTTGTCTATGCTTGCTTAGCTTGACCAACCCTGTCTTGACAATGACCTTATCTATGAGCCGCATACCTACATGGATACGTTCCTCGTTAGTCCACTCTGTTTCCTTGTGTCCACCAGAGTTAAGCTTGTGAACCAAGCCCTGCCTCTTGTGTAACTTACTGCTCTTCTCATTAGCCTTCTTGATAAGCAGCTTGGCTGGCTTACCATCCGACTCAATCCATTGGGTCAAACGCTTCTGCAATTCCACGTTCATCCCTACGATACGAGCCACCTTGGTTAGGGTGTAGTGCTTTGATACTTCGTCAACCACTGACACCAGAGTAAGGTAGGCTATCTTGTGTGCATCCATCCCGCTTAATTTTTTCTTGGCAATATCACGGTTGGATGTGGTGTCCTTTTGTATATCTACTACACCATCAGCCAAGGCATTAACGACACCAGCTATGGCTGCTCTGCCGTGCTGTGTGTTGCTCTCAATACCCTTCTCTAGTAGCTTGTTAGTGTTGTGTTGATATCTATTGACACCTGCTTGTAGCATCTCCAGTTCTAGTTCTATCTGTTCTTCTAGTGTTGGCACGTTTTTCCCCCAATAAAGTTATGAGTGAAGATATAGTTATAAATACCACAAGAAGGACTGGAAGTAAACCCAATACTGCTATGTATATTTTCAATTCAAATACCTCAGTTCGTTCATGTCGTAGTCAGGTCTGTTGTCATACGCAACAGGCTCATGCCATTCTGCTTGGCACTCGTTGCAGTACCACACAACCTCATCACCTACAGCGTACAAGGCTTCCGCCTCGCCATCACCACAGTGATTACAAATCTTAAACCCCATGCTCATGATGCTGCCTCCTCTTTGACACGCATTAGTTTACCTGCTGTGTAGCCATGCTTGAACTTGATCCAGTACTGTGCTTGTGCATCCTCATCATACTGGTTGTCGTACTTCACAGCGTGATAGCCGTTGTGATATCCCATGACATAGGCATCATCGTACTTGTTGCGTGTTAGCTGGTGCTTGTAACTAGGCATCGTGCTGCCCCTCCGTCTTGATTGCATGATTGCTTTAGTGACTGGTGTTATCTTCATCATGATTCCCCCATATTAACAGGAAGCTCATCTTATCTAGGATAGCCCAATACTGGTCAAATGTATATACTTGGGCATCGGTTTCAACTTCCATTGGATATGCACCAAAATGCACATAATGGTCAAGCACATATTCTTTGATAGCTTCAAAATCATCAGTCATCATCATCTACCAGTCTTAGCATAGGTTCGTTGTCGTTGTCCACCCCATAAAGGTAGGTCTCATAGTATAAATCATCGTCATCCATTAGCTGGTATAGATAGTCAAAGACACAATGCTTCAGTGCGTTGTCATCCATACAGTGTCCATCAAAGTCTAACTCTATCACCACCTTGGTTGATGCCTTAGGTGTCCAAGTCATAGTCAATCTCCTCAAAACAGTGGTTCATATGTTGCGCCATCATCATGCCTATCCTTTAGACCTGATAGCTGCTGCCTCATGCTTACTACATCCTGTGATGCCGTGCCTTCCCACTCAGCATCTTCTATCTGGACTTGCAGTGCCTTCATAAGTTTAAGGATACAGGCAAGCCTTGCGTCCAGTGTTACGTCAGGGTAGGCCGTGTCTATGTACATGCTCATGCTGTCTCCATATCAATGATATCCCACGCACTCTCATATGCGTGATCCCAGTTTAAAACCTCCCCAATCTCAACCCAGTAATCAGCTAGACTTCTTGCCTCGTGATCGAAGCAAGGTCTGTGATCCATTGGCAATTCGCCAGAAAAAAATAAGGGGTTCATCTTAGTCCATCCTCGTTACAAAGTAGCCATCACTAGTAGGCAGTGCCACCATACCATATGGATAGAAATATACATAGCCATAAGACGTAGCCATTTTACCTATAGCATACAGGTCATCATCTTCTTCGTGTGGGCTACGGTATGCCCCATCATACAAGACTTCACCCTCAAACTTGTGTAGTCCATAGCCATATCGTCCATCCATAAAGGATACAATGTCATCACCATTCAGCATGTTAAATTCATGCACCCAGTGCGGCAGCACCCCTATCCATTCCCTTAGGTATTCTTTTGGTTCATCATAGTCTTTTGTGTTTAGCTCTAGTGTCATTTGTATGCCCCTTCCATCATGTCCATGCCTACAATCAGGCCGTCAAGGTACGTTAGCATCTCGCGTGGTGTTAGTCTATGCTGAATGATAGTGCTACCCTCATTACAGGTTAGCTGCCAGCCACCATAGTGCGGCGCATTGTTTAGTGCATAGCTTACACCTAGTCGCCTGTTGATCCTGCCTAGTCTATTCTTTAGCATGTGTGGTGTTGTTCTCATAATCCTACTCCTTATACAATACCGTGATGCCTACGCCATGCCATCCAAGTGATAGCTTGCATCTCATATGCTTTGATGCCTATCTTCTTGGCTGCATGTGCATAGGCTGCCTGTAGTAGTCGATACTCTTTCTTGCCAATGTTGGTCTTGTCATTAGTCAGACCCACTCGCTCATTATAAAAGATATTCCTCGCATGTCCATCAATGGTGCAAGTATCCTCGCCCATGATATTCTCAAAGAAACAGGTTATCTTTTGGCCTGATAGGATCACCTTGGTTTCATCATAGGTTGGCCTATCTTCTAGCAAGAACCATGCCTTCTCTTTCATCTTGTTATAGGTACTAACCTTAACAGTTTCCATGTGATCGCCTCGCAAGTATGCACCGATCAAGTCATAGGCATTGCTTACATTGCGTTCCCACTTATTGTTAGGTGATAGTGCCGCTACTACCGACACCACCCGATAAACAGGCATGTCATAATGCACTGCTATCTTGCGGCACTGTTCTTGTGCGTCAGTATACCAGTCAAAGGCACGTTCTGCCTCATTAGACTGCTCATACCAATACAATATATTTTTTACTGACATTTTTAGCGTCCCCTTACATCCTTATAAATTCCGACAGTCATCTCAATAATAAACAAGGCAAACCCTGTAAATCCTAACATGAAAATAAATCCAATCAAAAAGTCCATAGTATGGCTCCTAGCTGTTACAAGGTACAACGATAGTCTCTAAGGGATTACCATCGTTGCCCTTGGCTTGTCAATAGACTTTCTGAATGTCTTTGACGCCACCAAACGTACGCTTTGCAAGCGCAGGAACAGATAGATAACGGCTAGTCTTGCCCATATGCAGCCCCATAAAGGTGCTACCTAGGCTAACACCAAAGCGGTTACGAATAACACGTTCCCGCTTGCCATACACTGCTACTGTCTTGCCCATGATTTTAGTTGTATAAGTTTTCATGCTACTACTCCATAGCGTTATAGGTACACCATTGCACCTTGTAACAGCTAGGGATTTGTGGTTGCTATCCCACTCCACCCTAGCTTGGCCTAGACCTACGCCCCACCTTGCCAGCTACTGCTAGGATTTTATAGGGTCTGTAGCCACGCCGTTCCACGGACTTCGGTTGTCTTATCGCTATCAAGCGTTTGTTCAGTCTCTAAAGCGTATTCTAGTTTTATTCTTTAGTCAATCCGTATTCGTATTCGGTATGCACTTTCTTTTATTCTTTAGGCCTAGCCCTATGTTGCCGTAGCGTTTAAGGGTTATCTAGCGTTATCTTGGCTTGGTCATGGTGTCGAGCCTTGCGGCTGATCTGCCCTCGCTTTCGATGATTAATTTGAGCATATCCAGAAAGCTTTGTGAAGC
>Ga0181380_1000550_pt1 | contig 16747 bp, 24 predicted proteins | sample 3SPOviralmetaG_FD_130116 | JGI IMG/M metagenome (GOLD analysis project Ga0181380, IMG submission 130116) | Marine viral communities from the oligotrophic San Pedro Time Series (SPOT) site, San Pedro Channel, CA, USA - 3 SPOT_SRF_2009-08-19 | ecosystem: Environmental > Aquatic > Marine > Strait... | reverse complement strand
AACGTAGTTAGCACACTTTTTTTCTACCCAAATTTAAGTAAAATTAGCATTGTTTGTTGTTTTCTAAATACGTTGATATGTAGGTGTATGTAGTAGTATGTTATTACATAGTTGATCTATGTATGATTGTTAATACAAGGTACAAAATGGCTAAACGTGGACGATTACCAAAACAAAAAGATAAACTTACAGGACATAGGGATAATTCATTGAATGTAATACAGGGTGGTAAGTCATTTGAAACACCAAAACCTAATTCAAGGTGGTTAACAAAGACACGTAACTACTGGAAAGAATATTGGGATAGTGAATTAGCTAGTACAGCACAAAGAGTTGACTTCCCGGCATTTTATCGTTTATTTCAATATTATGACGAAGTTGAACGTGCTAATCGTACTATTCAGAATATGGGCAATAATGGTTTACTATCAGTTGGATCAAAAGGACAACCTACAATAAATCCATTAATTATGCTAACGCTGAAATTAGAAGAAAAAGTATTAAAATTAGAGCAAGAACTTGGTCTAACACCATTAGCCAGACAAAGATTAGGCATAGCGTTTGGCGAAGCACAAATGGGCTTTAAACAGCTTCAACAGCTTTTAACAGATGACGAAGAAAAAGAATTAGTAGATCCACGTCTATTAGTTTTAGAAGAAGAATAGGAACAATATGAAAGAAAAATTAATTGATTTTGTAAACGATTGGCAAAATGTACTTACAGATGATGAACTAGAAAAAATAGTAATTATATTAGTTAAATCATTAGAAGAAAACGATAAAATGCAATTAAGTATAAAGCACCAACAATTACAAGAATTTATTTTAGATAAATTAGAAAATGGTAACAAACAAACAAAGTGATTATATGAAACCTTGTAGAAGCTGTAAACAGTATTTTTATGCTAGGTGGTCAAATATTTGCAATAGGTGTACAAAATGAGTGCAGTTGAATATATACTTATGTGTGAACAATGTTACGATTTATTTTACGATCCAGACGGTAGCAAGATAATTTGTAAAAATTGCAACAAAATTGATGATTGGGATACAGAGTTTGAAGAAGAATGATTAGCTTACCAGAAACAAAAGGTGCAAGAGTAGTTAAGTTTATAGAAAAGTTTTGTGTACACGGCGAGGGCGATTTTTATGGCGAACCATTTTTACTTGATGATTGGCAAAAAGCAATTATTTATGATCTATACGAAATAACAGACAATAACGAAAGAAGATATAGAGAAGCGTTGGTTGGTTTACCAAAAGGTAACGGCAAAACAGCTTTAGCAGCTGCAATAGGAATGTATGAATTACTTGGTAGTGGTGTCACTTCCCCACTTGTTGCCGTAGCTGCTGCAAGTTATGAACAAGCAAACTTAGTATTTGGAACTATGAAAACTATGTGTACTGAAAGTATCTTTTTACGAGATATGGTTGAAACGTTTGAAAACGAAATACAAGTGAAGAACGCACCGGGTAGAGCATTTAGAGTTGCAGCAAAAGCAGGAACAGCAGACGGTGGGCGTAATAGTTGCTTTATAGCTGATGAAATACACGAATGGAACAATATTAACTTAGAACGTGTACATTACGTATTATCAAATAACACAGCAAAACGTAAAGACGGTTTAGTGCTAAACATTACAACAGCAGGTCACGATTTGGATAGTATGGCAGGTCGTATGTATCAACGTGGTATTTTAAAAGAAAAAGGTAAACAAAAAGATCCAGAGTTTTATTTTAAGTGGATTGGTGCAAATGAAGAAGATGATCCAAAAGATGAGGATATTTGGGAAAAAGTAAACCCAGCTATACCTAATGATTGGTGGCCAATAGAAAACCTTAGACGTAGAATGAAATCATTACCAATTAATGAATTTCAACGTTATCACTTAAATCAATGGACTAGAACAGATGAGGAAAGTTGGATTGAAATAGAACAATGGTTAGCGTGTGAAGATACAGAACTAACACTTAGTCCAGATAGACCTTTGTTTGTTGGTATTGATATGGCACTTAGACACGATAGCGTTGCGATAGTGTACGGACAAAAAGATGAAAACGACGTAATTTACACACAAGCAAAGATATGGCTACCACAAGATGAAAACTTTATGGATTATCAAGAAATAGAAGCATTTGTTGTTGATCTAATGAAAAAGTATAGAGTACAGGAAGTAGCATACGATCCAGCATTTTTTGAACGTTCAGCACAAGTATTGCTTGATAGAGGTGTACCAATGGTCAACTTCCCACAGACACATTCAAGAATGATACCAGCGTGTGGTAATGCTTATGACTTGATTGCAAATAATAAAGTTAGACATAATGGCGATCCAACATTTACAGACCAAGTAATGTCAGCTGCACAACGAACAACCGATATGGGTTGGCGATTATCTAAAGGTAGATCAAAAAGAAAGATTGATAGTTGTATTGCAATGGTAATGATGTTAGACAGAATAACTGCACCCGATCCACTAGATGATGAACCAGAAGTTGCTATTATAAACTTATGAAACTATATAACGGCGATTGCTTAGAAGTAATGAAAGAATTACCAGATAACTCAATAGATTTAATTGTAACAAGTCCACCTTATGAAGATATTTCTGGTGCAGGATATAAAGCAGACAAAAAAGATATATTATTTTTAAAATTATATTCACAGTTTATTGATGAAGTATTTGAACAATACCAGAGAATACTAAAAGACGGTGGACAATTATATTTTAATATTAAAAGTAAAACAGCAAATAAAAAACTTAGAACACCACATTGGCTTGAATTTACAAATGCATTTCAACAATTAGATTTTAAAAGTTATATTATCTGGAAGTATGCAGGTAGTTTTGATAGTACAAAGTCTAGGTTTCATTTAGATTATGAAATAATTTACCATTTATCAAAAGGCGATAATATTTACCTTAATACTGATTGTGGTATTGATGATCCATTAACTTCTGTATGGTATGTGCCACATAATATACCAAAAGCAGAAAGAGTACACCCAACACAAATGCCACTAGCTTTAGTTGATAGAATATTAAAAATTGCTTCAAAACCAAATGATGTTGTATTAGATAATTTTATGGGAAGTGGAACAACTGGTGTAGCTTGTATAAATAATAATGTAGAATTTATAGGAATTGAATTAAATGATGTCAATTACAAAATAGCAAAGGAAAGAATAGATGAAAAACTATATAACAACACTAGCTGAGGTAATAGGTGCAGGACTTATAATTTATGGTGTATATACACTAAATACATCACTTGCTTACATAGTGGCAGGTGCGTTTATGATATTAGGAAGTTATTTAACAATTAGATGAGTTTATTCAAAAGAGCAGAAAACAGGGACGCAGCTTTAGGCAACCTAACCGATTTATTAGCACTACGTGAGGGTGGTCTTTATAACTACACCGGGGAAAAAGTAAACGAAATATCTGCATTAGGCATTTCAACAGTTTTTAGTGCCATTTCATTATTAGCTGATAGTATTGCGTTATTACCAGTTAAAACACTTAGATATGATAGTGCAAAGACAATATTTACAGATAAACCAAAGTTTTTAGAAACACCAAACGCAAACCAAACAATCTTTCAAGTAATGCACGAAATTATTACATCAATGGCAATGCACGGAAACGCATTTGTTTTAGTAGATAGAGATAGACAAAACAGACCAGTAGCGTTAACACCAGTACACCCAGATAAAATTAAAGTAGAAATGCAGTATGGCGAAAAATGTTATTTTATAACAAACGCTAACGGCAAAGATGAACGCAAGATTACACAAAACAATATGCTACATTTCACTTGGTATTCATATCCCGGACAACTTGTTGGTGTTAGTCCACTAAGAGTAAATGGAAATACTTATGGACTTGCATTAGCAATGGAAAGACACATAGCACAGTTTTATGGTCAAGGTGGTACACCAAGCAGCGTTTTAGAAACAGATAGAGAACTTACAGCTGAACAAGCTAACGTACTAAAAGAAACTTGGTTAAACAATCATTCAAGAAATAGAAAACCAGCAGTTCTAACAGGTGGACTAAAATGGAAAGCTATATCAGCTTCGGCAGGGGACGAACTTATTAAAGCACGTGAACAGATAGTAAATGAAATTGCAAGAGTATTTAGAATACCAGCACATTTACTATTATCTAAAGACGGATCAAACGTATATTCAAATATTGAAAGTAACGGACTTGCATTTGTAAGGCATACATTACTTCCGTGGATTAGACGCATAGAGGACGGATTTAGTTCATTATTACCGGGTAAACAATATGTTAGATTAGATACAGATGAATTTGCACGTGGCGACCAACTAAGTAGGGTTAGAGGTTTTCAAGTTGCTATATCGTCTGGTGTAATGACACCAAACGAAGCAAGGGCAAAAATGGAACTAGAACCTTATGAGGGTGGCGACAAGTTCTATATTGGTTTACAAGGTGCTTTAGTTGATCCAACCTTAGAACCACAAGGTACAGATCAACACGATCCTACAAACGAACTACCAAATGATTAGTCAACAAGTTGCTTTAAATAATTCATCAGCTGTAAAAATAATTTCAAGTGTAAATTACGAACAAACAATTAATTTACACAATTCAAGTGGCAACAATATGTATTTAGGTGGTTCAGACGTTTCAACATCTAATGGTTTTCATTTACCAAACAATACTGATGTCGTTGTAAGAGTACAACAAGATAACGAATTGTGGGGACTTATGGCAACTGGTACAGGTTCAGTACACGTTTTAAGGCCAGACTAATGCCATACGAAATACAAATGGATAATAAAGAGTGTGAGGGACACGCCGTTGTAAAACTTGATGACGGTTTTATAATGGGTTGTCATAAAACACACGAAGAAGCTGAAAAACAGCTACAAGCAATATTAATTAATGAAGCAAAACAAAAAGAAGAAAAATCAGTAGATCAAGATTTAGAAAAAAGAGAAGTAGATAGAAAACCACCTAAATTTATGCAAACTAATGCACAACGTGGTTTAGATAATTTAAACAAAGCTGGGGACGGACTTACAGAAAAAACAAAACGTGAAGCACGTTCTATGGCTAACGGCGAAGATGTAAGCATAGATAAGATTGTAAGAATGGGTGCGTGGCATAAAAGACATTTAAGCGACCTAGATAGAGAAGCAAGTAATCCTAATGATCCGTCAACTTACAGAGCGTCAGACGTAGCATTTTTGTTGTGGGGTTCTAATCCTTGGACTAATCCTACACAAGCTGGGGATTGGGCAGATAGGAAAGTTGCACAGCTAATTAGCGACGGTAAATTAGAACCAAGAGCAAGTGAAAGTTCTACACCAGCACCAAAGAAAGACCAAGTAAAAGGAAGTAAAAAAAATCCAAGTGGATCAGCAAGTGGTAAATCTGGTGGTATAAACTTTAGCGAAAGTACAGAGAAAGCTATTAGAGGTAGAATTGAAAAACATAATGAAGATGTTGAGGGTATGTCTAGTTGGCGTAAGCTACGAATGGGAACTGCAAAAGCAGTAGTACGACGTGGTTTCGGTGCTTATTCAACAAGTCATAGACCGGGTGTAAGTCGTCAAGCGTGGGGACTTGCAAGACTACGTGCATTTAGTTACTTACTAAAGAACGATAAACCCCAAAACCCAAAATACAGGTCAGATAATGATTTACTACCAGAAGAACACCCAAGATATACTAAAAAGGAAGAAAATATGAACACACAACATACAGATGTTTTTGATAGGTCAGTTGCTATATCACAAACAGTAGATACACAAAAACGCAACACTATTCTTAAAGAAATGGATAGACAAACCGAAAATAGAAGTTTTACATTTTCAGCAGTAGAACAACGTAATGATGATGATAAAGACACATTGTTGTTTACTGGTTATGCTTCTGTATTCAATAAAGGTTACGGCGTAAGAGATCAAAGAGGACAATACACGGAAACAATTAAACCGGGTGCTTTTAAGAAAACATTAAAAGAACAAGATGATGTAAGGTTTTTAGTAAATCACGACGGTATCCCATTGGCTAGAACATCAAGTGGTACATTAGAATTAGAAGAAGATGACTACGGATTGTTTGTAAGAGCCGAACTTGATCCGTCAAACCCAACAGTTGCAGAAATAGCTAGTGCAATGAAACGTGGCGATTTAAATGAAATGTCATTTGCATTTGCAGCTATTCGTGATGATTTTGACGCAAGAGAAGAAAACAGGGAAGTAACAGAAGCTAGATTATTTGACGTATCAGTTGTAACTTACCCGGCTAATCCTTGGGCAGGTGCAAAACTTAGAGGTGTTGAACTTGATAACCTACATAAAGAATTAGTAGAAGCAAGAAATGGCGAACAAGCCACAGAAGTTTTAGAAAGTTTTATTAATAAAGTTGCTGAAAGTGACGACGTTGATAAAAAGCGTAGTAATCCTAAAGTAGAGTTGTTAAAAATGCAACTTGAAAGGGATAACATACGTAAATAAGACGTAACGCCGTAATTAAAGTCGTGTATCACACTTATTAATTACACCTTACGCAGAAGTATAAAAACAAGACACAAAGGAAAAACATTGCAAAAATTAAAAGAAGCTAGAGATAGCAAAGTTGCAGAACTTGACGGTCTAATTGAAGTACTTGAAACATTAGAAGCAGGGGACGATTTTGACGCTAAATTTGACAGGTCAAAAGAACTTCACGCTGAAATCAAGGACTTAAACGTAAAGTTAGACGAAGCAAGAGAAGCAGCCGAAACTCTTAAAGCAGTTAAAGAAAGCAGACAAGAACTTGGTGTTGAAGATGATGACTTGGGCGAAAGTGAAGCAGTCGTTGACGTTGTAGAACCAGATATGTACCGTAATGGTGGGGATCATAGTTTTATGGCAGACGCATACAGATCGCAAAGTGGCGATTTTTCAGCACAAGAAAGACTTAACAAACACCAAGAATTTGAAGCTAGAGATGTTGGAACTGGTGCTTTTACAGGGTTAGTTGTACCTCAATACTTAATTGATGAGTACGCACCTATTGCAAGAGCAGGATCAGCAGTATATAACGCTGTACCTAAAAAACCATTACCAGCATTTGGTATGAAAGTAGAAGTATCCAGAATTACTACTGGATCAACAGCAGCAGAACAAGCTACACAGAATTCAGCTGTATCAGAAACTAACATTGACGATACACTATTGACTGTAAACGTGGATACTGTTGCAGGTCAACAAGATGTTTCAAGACAAGCATTAGAGCGTGGTGGACAACCGGGCTTTAGCTTAGAAAACATTATTTTTGGCGACCTAGTTTCTGCTTACTACACAAAGCTAGATAATTTACTTATTAATGGTTCTGGATCATCTGGACAACCATTAGGTATTAAATCTGTATCTGGAATAAACACAACAACATATACCGACGCAAGTCCAACTGTTGCTGAACTTTATCCTAAATTAGCAGACGCAATACAAGAAGTTAACGCTAACAGATTTGCCCCGGCAACTGCTATCGTTATGCACCCAAGACGTTGGGGTTTCATTACAGCAGGACTTGACAGTTCTAACAGACCGTTAGTAGTCCCAGCAGGTAACAACCCAGACAACGCAGTAGGTGTTGGCGAAGCAGCAGCATACGGTAACGTAGTTGGAAACCTTTTAGGACTTCCAGTTATAACCGACGCTAATATTCAAACCGACGCAGGTTCTGGAAATGATGAGGATATTATCCTTATTGCAAAAACAGACGATATGATTTTATTTGAAGATAACATCTTCCAATTAAAATTTGAAGAAACAAACGCAGGATCACTTACAACCAAAATGGTTGTTTACGGATACAACGCATTTGCTTCTGGAAGATACCCAAGTGGTATTTCAATGATTAACGGAACAGGGCTTATAACCCCAACCTTTTAATTAAATTGGTTTAAGTGTGTCGGGCAACCGACACACTAGACCACTAGAAAGAACATTATGAAAAAAGATAACAAAAGTTTAATAGACGCTTTAAAAAAAGAATTAAAACATTATGAAATCTACGGAAAGGCCGAACGTGCTGAACAAGTTAAAAAAGCTATTAAAGCAGCAGGTGGAAAAGTTGAAACAAAAACTGCAAAACCTAAAGCCGAAAAAAAAGTAGAGAAAAAAAAGTAACAATGCCAAAAGGTAAAAGTTACGGTAAAAAAATGAAAGGTGGCAAAGGTAAAGGCCGAAAAAAAGGTAAATAACCTATGTCCATTACTAACGGCTACTGTACACAAAATGAATTAAAAGCGTTTGTTGGAATACCAAACGACGATAGTCAAGACAATGACTTACTAGACGACGCAATTAATGCAGCTAGTAGGCAGATTGATACATTTTGTGGTCGTTACTTCTACGCAGACGGTTCAGCTTCGGCAAGAAAGTTTTTTACAAACGATCCATATAGACTTCGTGTAGATGATATAAGTACAACAACTGGATTAGTTGTTAAATATGATGATGATGATGACGGAACGTATGAAGTTACCGTTGCAAGTAATTACTACCAAGTACTACCTATAAACGGCATAGTTGGTGGTATAACAGGCAATCCTTACTACATTGTAGAATTAATATCCGACGGTAGTAACGAATGGCCATTAGATTTTTCAAGCAATAGACCTAGGGCAGAAATCACAGCTAATTGGGGTTACGCAAGTGTGCCAGAGCAAATACGACAAGCTACATTAATGTTGGCTAGTGAATTATTTGCAATGAGAAACGCACCATTAGGCGTTGCAGGTGTCGGCGATTTCGGTGTAGTAAATATACAACAAAACAGAGAAATTACACGTATGATTGCACCATTTCGTAAAGGCACAGTTTATGGTATGGCGTAATGGCTACACTATCAGAGATTAGGGACGGTTTAAAAACAACTGTTGGTAACATAAGTGGCATACGTTGTTATGACACAGTTCCAGATAACGCTATAAACTTCCCGGTAGCAATCTTTATACCAAGTGCAATAGAGTTTGATTTAGCAATGCAACGTGGAACAGATCTTTATACATTTGATATGTTAGTTGCAGTACAACGTGCTGATAGTAGAACTGCACAAGACAAACTAGACGCATTTGTTACAGGTAGTGGATCATCAAGCATAAGACAAATAATATATAATAATAAAACACTTGGTCTAAGCGATACAGACGCAAGGGTAGTGAATATGAGCAATTACGCAGCTGATGTTAATTTAAACGGTGTTGACGGCGTAGGTGCTAATTTAGAAATACAAGTGTACACGAAAGGTAGCTAATGGCAAAATATAAGATAATTGGTAATAAAAAAGTTATGGATAAAGTAAAAGGCGACACCATAACTATTGATGATGAGAATATTGCTAAGTCATTAATTAAAGGTGGACACATACAACCTACTACAATTAAAAAAAGACGTGCTAGAAAAAAAGACGGTACGTATAAAAAAGATGATAAAAGTACACCAAATATTAATGAAGCGTGGGAAGAAGTAGATAATGGCTAAATATGTTTTTAATGACGGCAAAGTGTTTAGTGGTGGTTATGATCTATCAAGCCACATTACTAGCGTAAACCTAGATATTACAGCAGAGGAACAAGACGCTACAACAATTAATAGTGGTGGCTTTAGGTCACTTTTAGGTGGATTAAAAGATAGTACGTTATCAATGGACGGTTTTTATGAAGCCGGTGCAAATCTACCAGACGCATTATTAGGTGCTAGTGTAGGCAACGAATTGGTCGTTACAACCATACCAGACGCAGGTGTAGGCAATACAGCTTACTTTATGAAGTCAACATTATTTAGTTATCAAATGTTTGGTACAGTAGGCGAGTTAGCACCATTTACAATATCTAAATCACAATCATCAGATATTGTTGTAAGAGGAACAGTTGCATTAGACAGCGATTTGACAGCAACAGGCAATAGTGCAGCATATCAATTAGGTGCTTTATCATCAGCTGAAAAAGCATACGTAGCTATACATTGTTATAGCGTAAGTGGTACATCAACACCAACAATTACTTTTAAATTACAATCAGATGACAATGGAAGTTTTACAAGTCCAACAGATCGTATAACCTTTAGCGACATAACAGCAATCGGTTCAGATTTTCAAAGTGTTGCAGGTGCAGTTACTGATGACTATTGGCGACTAAATTACACAATATCTGGAACTAATCCTAGTTTCGGTATTCACGCAACAATCGGCATAGAATAACAAACAAGACTACAATTCATTTATAATATATACAATTAACTTTGAAAGGAGTACACATTGGCAAAATTTGTTTTAACAGACGCTAGTGTTACATTAAACAGCGTGGACTTATCAGACCACGTAGCAAGTGTTACATTAGATATTACAGCTGATGAAATTATGACTACTGCAATGGGGGACACGTTCCAATCCAGAACAGGTGGTTTAAAATCTGGAACTTTATCAATAGATTTTCAGCAAGATTTCGCAGCTTCCGAAGTGGACGCAACATTGTTCCCATTACTTGGTAGTACAACAGCATTTGTTGTTAAACCAACAAGTGGATCAGTTAGTGCAACTAACCCTAGTTATTCTGGTACTGTGCTTGTAAACCAACACATACCGATTGCTAACGCAGTAGGCGAACTAGCGACTATGTCCGTTTCGTTCCCGACTTCTGGAACAATTACAAGAGCAACTTCCTAATGGGTAATATGATCGTCATTATGAATGACGGCACAAAGTTAGAAGTCAAAATAAAACCCGGCGATATAGTCAAATTTGAAAGAAAGTTTGACGTACCCGTATCTAAGTTACAAGAAGAACAACGATACGAGTGGTTATTATATTTGGCGTGGCTTGGTGCTAAACGTAATGGCGTTACAGATGATTACGATACTTGGATAGATCAAGTAGATGATTTAGATATATCCGGGGCAAGTGATAACCCAAAAGTATAACTGGATTTATAGACCTTATAGCTTTAATTAGTTTAGAAGTAGGTATAAGTCCAAATGAGGTTTTAGAACTTGATATGGATATGTTTGACGCATTGTTAAAGGTTATAAACAAAAAGTACGATAATTAATATGGCTAGAACAGCAAAATTTACAGATATAGCTATTGATAATAGCGAAATTATTAAATTGAAAAAAGATTTAGCACGATATGGTCAAAAAGACGTACTTAAAGTTTTATCTAAGTTTCATAGAGAAATAGCAAAAGAACAATTATCAGACATAAGACCTTTAGCACGTAAACAACCAGTACCATTAGCTAATAAGTCAGCAATGGGTTTTACAGCTAGTGGTACTAGAACAGAAGCAAAGGTTAATGTCAAAACCAGTACACGTTATCCAACAGCAATATCACTAGAACGTGGTCGTAGATTTCAATATGTACCAGTTCGTGGAAGTGGTAAGACTAGAGCAATATCAGCACAACAAGTTGGTAATTTAAAATATTCAAGACCGGGTGCTAAGTTCCCATATAGAAAATGGACTGGTAGCCAAAGAGATCAAGGCGATAGTACATTTTATAAAGCAGGTAAAAGTGGTTATGTTGCAGGTAAAACTATACAACGTAATCAAAACGATATTATGCAGACATACAGCGATAGAATGTTTGACGCATTAGTAAAGGCAATTAAGTAATGGCAAGAGAACAAAAAATATCAATAGCAATTATTGGTAAGACAAAAGCATTTACTGATGACCTAACGAAAGTACAAAAGCGTTTACAAGGTCTAGGTAGTTTTGCAGGTAAAGCAGGTAAAGCTATTGGTACGGGTTTAGGTATTGCAACAGTAGCTGGTGCAGCTTTAGGTAAAGAATTAGTAGATTTAGGTTCAGACGCTAACGAAGCACGATCTGCATTTGAAACTACATTTGGCGAAGCAATGCCAAAACTATCTGGTTTCGTTGATGAGTTTGCAAATAAAGCAGGTTTAGCAGCATTTGAATTAGAGGGATTACTTACACAATCTGGTGCAGTTTTACAAGGTATTGAATTTACAGCAGACGGATCAGCAGATTTATCACAAAAACTAGCAGCACTTGCCGGGGACGTAGCTTCATTTAGTAACGTACAAGGTGGTGCAGAACCAGTTATGCAAGCATTTACCAAAGCGTTATTAGGCGAAAGAGAGAGTTTGAAAACCTACGGTATCGCCATAATGGAAGCAGACGTACAACAACAAGCATTTATTATGACTGGTAAAACGTCAGCTAGTGAATTAACTAAACAAGAAAAAGCATTAGCAACGTATGAATTATTATTACAAAAAACAACAGTACAGCAAGGCGACTTAAATAGAACGCAAGAAAGTTTTGCTAACAGATCAAGGGAAGCTAAAGCAAAACTTAAAGAACTAAAAGTTACTATGGGTGCAGAATTGTTACCTATTGCTGAACAGTTGTTACCAGTAGTAATGGATTTAGTGCAAGAGATCGGCCCGGAACTTGTTGACGCTGTTAAAGCAGTAGCACCGTTTTTAAGTTCAATAGGTCAATTATTTGCTGCAATTTTGCCACCAATTATAAGTATTGTAACAGTATTACTTAATTTATTAGCACCAGCATTTCAAAAATTTACAGAAATTGCAGATAAATTTTTAAAACCATTTTTAGAAAATTTACCTAAAAATTTTGAAAATATGATTAATAGGGTTATTAACAGTATGAACAGCTTTATTAGAACAATTAATGGATTTGTTGATAAGGTTAGTGGCGTATTAGGCAAAATTGGTATAAACATTGATCTACCTAAATTACGTGAATTTGGTAATGTATCATTTGGATTAGCAGAACAAAAAGTAGCTTCACTAACAGCACCAGCAGTTAAATCCCCGGCAGATACCGTTAGTAGCTTACTTGCAGGTCAACAACAAATGCAAAAACAAGTAGGACAAGCTGTAATGAATAATACCTTTAATATAAGTGGTAATACAGGTAATCCACAAGAGGTTGCACAAAAAACAGTTGAAGCATTACGCCAATACAATAGAACTTCTGGTGCGTTAAATAGAGTTCTAACCATAGAATAATGGCAGCACCAACAGTACGTGTTCGCATTGGATTTACACCAGATACATTTACCTTAGACGATCTAGTACGTGGTGTATTAGATAGTGGTAAATTAGGTGGTGCAACAACGCTTACTGATGTAACAAGTGACGTACAAAGCGTAACTATTAATCGTGGTAGATCAAGGGACTTAGATAGCTTTATTACTGGATCGTGTTCAGTACAGTTACTTAATAACGCAAGAAAATACGAAAATACTAATACATCAAGTCCGTATTACCCCGGTATTGAACCAATGATAGAAATACACGTTGACGCTACAACAGACGGTGGTAGTAACTATGAGGATTTATTTGTAGGTTTTGTAACAGATATTAACCTAACCTACCCAGACGCAAACAACTCATTTGCTAACTTTCAAGCGTCAGACGCATTTATGAAGATTGCAAATACTGAACTAATCAATGCAAGTTTTAGTTCTACTGATAGTGGTACGTTAATTGATAATATTTTAGATAACGCAAATGTAAAGTTTGGTTCAAATAGAAATATTGAAACAGGCGTATCTAATATGCAAAGTTTAAGTGGTTTATCAGCAAACACATTAAGCGTTTTACAGACCGTAGAACAATCAGAAAACGGATTATTGTTTATTGCTAGGGACGGTAAGTTAACCTTTAAATCACGTCATACAACGTTCCCTAGTACACCTAGTGCTACGTTTAGTGATGACGGTTCAGATATACCTTATTTAAAAGTAGATTACATCAACGACGATAACGAGATTTATAATATAGTTTCATTAGAACGTTTAAGTGGATCTACACAAACAGTACAAGATACAGGTAGCCAACTTAAATATTTGGTTAGATCATTGTCAAGAACTGGATTATATAACGATAGCGATACAGAGGTGGTAGCAGCTGCAAATTTTCTACTTGGTAAATATAAAGACGCTTTAATACGTTTTGATAACTTACAAGTTGATTTAACCGAAGCTAGTGTAACTAATCAAAACAAAGTATTAGCTAGAGATGTAGGCGACGTAGTAAAAGTAGAGTTAACACCACCCGGTAGTGGATCGCCAAGCCAAATAACATCATTAGAAATCATTGATAGTGTTTCATATAGTATTACACCAGATATATTTAGTAGTACGTATCAACTATCAAATGCAGATGTACAGGCATTTTTTAGACTAGATAACACGTTATTTGGTATTTTAGACACAGATAAATTAGGTTATTAATGACACACATTAGTAAATATACATTAGAAAGGATAAACTAAAAATATGGCAAACGGATTTAAGGTATTTTCAACAGGCGAAGTTTTAACAGCAGCAGATGTAAACGATTACTTAATGGAACAATCCATAGGTATATTCGCCAATAGTACAGCTAGGGACGCACAAATAACCAGTCCAATAGAGGGACAATTTTGCTATTTAGCAGACAGTAACGTATTACAGTTTTATAACGGTGCTAGTTGGGCTTCATTTATAGGCGAGGGCGACATAACTGGGGTAACTGTTACAACAGCAGGAACTTCCGGGTTATCTGGTGGTGCAACTGCTACTTCTGGTGCATTTTCATCAACATTAGTTATTTCGCCTAATAGTGCTACATCAGCTACCGTAGCTTCGGGCGATATAGTTTTAATTGGCGACGCAGACGATAGCAACGCCGTAAAGAAAACAACAGTAGCCGATATTGTAGCACTTGCACCAAGTGGTGTTAGTCTAGGTTTAGTATTAGCTTTATCATAGGAAAGGAATAATTTATGGCAGATACACTACATTCAGTTCAAGGTGTCCTTGGAACATCAACAGCAGACATTGTTGACGCAGTTCCGTCATCTACAACAGAAACAGTTATAGGTATTTTAGTATCTAATGTTAGTGGATCAAGTGCAGACGTTACTATTGATCTAAGTGTTATTAAGTCTGGTGGAACATTACGCCACGTTTTAAATGACGTATCATTACCATTTGGTACAACAATAGAGATAACAACAAAGATCGTGCTAGAAACCGGGGATAAACTACAAGGTTTATGTTCAGCAGCTTCTAGTGGGGAATATAACGTATCATTTCTTAGACAAACCTAAAGGATCAATATGTCCTATTTAGGCACACAACCAAATGATGTAAAAAAGAATACAGGTTTATATACACCTAGTGAAATATTACAACTTACTAAAGATGGTAGTTGGGGTGGCTCATTAGAGCTTATACAAACACAAAATGCAACAGGTGTTGCAGTTGTAGATTTTACTGATTTAAAAAACTATGATACACATTATGTAAGTTTTACAGGTTTAGAAACTGCAAGTAATTCACAATATACACAGATGAGATTTTCTAATGATGGTGGTAGTTCTTTTCAAGCAGGTACTTCTTATCAAAGAGCTGTACAGTATGGTGGTACTGATGGTGCTTTTGGAGAAAGTAGAAGTGTTGGTATAAATAGTATTGGTTTGTTATCTTTTTCTAATGCAGGTACACCAATGAATGGTTATGCTTATTTGTCAAATTTGAAAAACAGTAGTAAAAAAAGTTTTGTAACACAGCAAAGTTCAATAGGTACTACATATTTTTATTGGGGCAGTTATTCATATCCAACTGCTGAAACTATAAATGCTATAAGAATTTTAAGTAGTGGTAGTGTAAATTTTACAGCAGGTACAATTTCACTTTTTGGCTTGAAAGATATTTGATATGAGTAACCTAAGATTAATTAATGAAACTTCTGCTACATCTGTATCAAGTATTTCAGTAACAGATGTATTTAGTGCAGATTTTGATATATATAAAGTTGTTATAAAAGATGTAGATAGTACTGCTGAAAACTATACCTATATGAAGTTAATTAACAGTAGTGGAAGTATTGTTACTGCTAGTTTGTATGATTATGCCTCAGAATATTTAAGAAGTTATACTTCTTTTTCACCAGTTATTGGAACTGCAACAGGTGTGTTCCCTAGATTTGGTGTTCAAAACACAGGTACTTCTGACGGTGGAACTACTGTTGCTTATTTCTTTAATCCTTATTCAAGTTCAACATATACAAGTTTTATTAATGAACATTCTGGACAAGGTAGTTTAGGACTAGTTGGTTTAAAAGGCATTGGTCAATTAAGAGAAAATTCAAGTATTACAGGAATGAATATATATCCTGCGTCTGGAACTTTTGATACAATCACAGTACAAGTTTTTGGGATAAGGGTAGATTAATGTCATTAATACAAGTAGCAACAACAACAATTACAAGCCCAACTGCAAGTTTTTCATTAGGTGGAATAGATGATAATTCAACTTATATGTTAGCTATTTCAGACGCTAATGTTCAAAATCAAAATGAAGATATATATATGAGAGTAGGTACTTCAAGTGGTGCTGATACTTCTGCTAATTATGATTATGCTAGTAAGACTTTATATTCAGGTGGCTTAATAAACAACTATGGTGTAAATCAAGGATATTTTAGTAATGTTTTTATAAATATGAGAAGTTCAGCAGGAAATGGTGCTGGTATTATGTATTTACACAATTTTTATGATAGTAGTTCATCTAGTTTTATAACTCTAAATAATGTACATAGATATACTGCCTCATCACACGTTTACGGCGTACAGGGTGGTGGTGTTCATACTGTTAATGCACAACAAACACATATTTATTTGGGTTATGGTGGAAACATAACAAGTGGTACTTACACTATTTACAAGGTGGTT
>Ga0181380_1000547_pt1 | contig 16779 bp, 20 predicted proteins | sample 3SPOviralmetaG_FD_130116 | JGI IMG/M metagenome (GOLD analysis project Ga0181380, IMG submission 130116) | Marine viral communities from the oligotrophic San Pedro Time Series (SPOT) site, San Pedro Channel, CA, USA - 3 SPOT_SRF_2009-08-19 | ecosystem: Environmental > Aquatic > Marine > Strait... | reverse complement strand
TTTATATAATGAAATCATAATTATATTGAGATTTAAGGAATTTACGGAGTGGGTGATAGAAGCCTTGACCGGAGTGTAGGAGGTATTTATTACCATAATTTTTGTAGATCCAGAATTTATTCCTATTTTTACCTAAAGGTTCACAAGTAAAACCATCTTTTTCTAGTATCTTAAGATAGTTATTATTTTTCTTATTATAATGCTTCATAGTGTAATTTAACTTAAAATTTTTAGTTATTAAAATTCAAATTTATTTAAGAAGAAAATGATAATAAGATATATGAACTTTATATCACGTTGTTTTAAAAGGTGTTATAGAAGTAGTGTTTATAGAATAAAACTTGATAATGATAAATATTATGTAGGAAGAACTAATGATATAAATAAAAGAATATATAGTCACATAAAAGGACATGGATCAGCATGGACCAGAAAGCATAAATTTATAGATCGTATGTCAACTATAACTTACTCTGATTCTCCATTCTGGGAGTTAGAAGAAACTCTTGAGAATATGTATGTGTATGGTATTGATAATGTTCGTGGTTCAATGTTTACAAAAATTAATCTAACTAGATATGATAAAATACAAGCAGCACAATTATATTGTGAGATGTATAATTTATGTAGAAGATGTGGTTCTCCTGACCATTATATTACTTATTGTAAATCAGAAGAAGGAGAAGTAGTACCTTGGGTAAAAAAATTTGGGGGTGAACTTGATATGAATGTTAAGAGATGCATAATATGTTTAAAAAATATAAATGATAAACCTGATTATTATAAATACTGTGATGAATGTTATACTATTCAAAATTAAGATATTCACCTATTTTTTCTATAATATCTAATGGTAATTTACTATCTTTTTTAGGACTTTTATTAGAATAAATTACTAATGCTAAATTAAGTTTATCTTTTGCATTTTTTAAACATATTTCATCATATTTTTTATTAAAATATTTTTTTAGACTATTTAGAGAATCCCTTCTAGTGAATATAGCATAACCACTAGCAGAACCAGGTTCAATATAATATGGGTGATTAAGATAAACACCAGTAATGAAATTACTTACATCTTCTATATATTTATTGTAATCTTCATATTTATTAAATTTCTTTTTGTTATATTTTACAATAGATTTATTAAAATCATTAATTAAATTTTGTTTTCTTTGTTGTGGAGATGGAGCAGGGAAATCACTCATATAGTCCAACATCGTTAATTTATTTGTAAAAAAAAATATCTTTTAATCAAATTTATAATGATGTATATGTAGGAGTTCTTTTATCGCACAATAATTTTATATCAGCATCTTTTTCTTCTTTCCTAATAAATGAGTATAGATACATAAAAAAGTCATACATAGAACCGAATACATACCTTAAAAATCTCAATGTAATATAAACACCATATATATTTTTAAAATAAACATACATCATATAAAATGTGTAAGGATTATACATATATTATTTACTAATATATTATTTATGTAATATTAGTGTAAGCACTAGGGATACCAGCAATATCTTTGTCTCTTTCAGAATGTTCTGGTATAGTAATATCCTGATGTAAATCTAAGATACAACCATAAGTATCATGATCTTCGCAACCTAACCTTTTGAGTTCTCTAAGTAAGAAGTCACATTTGAGTGCTGCTTTTTTCCAGGTTTTAATCTCTTCTTCCATAATATTATTGATTATAATTCTATCATGAACATCTTTATCCCTAACATTTGTATTAATTACCATATAATCTTTGAGATCCATAAAATACGATGGATTATAATGAGAATAACCATCTTGTCTTTGTTTAACTGCTAGAATTGTTATATTATCATCTCTATATGTTACCCTCAATTGCATACCAGTATCTACTCTACCAATATATGAACATTCACTATAATCTCTATTATCATTTCTAAATTTAACTTTATATAGTTCCAAAGTAATACCCGACCTATTTACCACTTTAACTTCTTTTGGAATATCGGTTTGAACTCTCTCTAGTTTTAGTAATGATTTTTTTATTTTTTCTATAATCTCTTGTTTATTGTATGCTTCATAAATATTATTAATTTCACTAGGCAATATGCTAGGTCTATTTTTGGTTAGTTGCCTTATCCTCCTTAGATAAACAACTAGATTTATTTTTGGAAAATTTTTAAGAGTCATTGTTTGATACGGAAAGTTATCTATATGTTGGCGTCCATTTTCCAAAGTAATAGTAGTAACTCTAACTACTTCTGAAGCATTAGTTTTATGTAAATTATTGAATGTCCAAGAATTATTGTATGTCCAATAATTATTGTTTCCAGGATAATTTTTTATATATTTCATGAATGGATTAAGATAATCCCTAATCTCATTAATACTGTAAACATCTGGACATTGGAATTGAGTATCTCTATGATGTACTATTTTTTCTACTAGTTTATCTTTAACCCCTCTAACATCAATGTTATTGTGAACACAGATCATCTTGAGTTCTTCTTTTTTTAAACATTTAAGTCTAAAAGGGTTTGTATTATTATCAGATAAAGTTTTACATTTATCTTTAAATTCTTGAGTATATGGTGCTTGTGGAAAAGCAGGCATATTGATTGATGATATATTTGATTGATAGATATTTGCGATAGTCAGTAGTTGATGATGATTGTTGATTTAATGTAACTAATACGATCAATCAAATTTTTTTGGGACAATTTTTTTTATCATTTAAAATTTGATTTAAGACTAAAATAATATTAAAAACTATACAAACATGACTTACTCATTTATGCTCGCAAAAGAATATTCACTTAATATGAAACTTCCAAAAGAACTTATTGGATCTAAATTACCATTAGGATGGTTATTATCTGAGAAGTATGATGGATATCGTGCTCGTTTTGATTCGGATAATAAATGTTTTGTATCAAGAGCACAAAAGGGGTTTAATGCACCTGATTGGTTTAAGTCTGCGATGATTCCAACACATCATTTAGATGGGGAGTTATGGGCAGGGAGAGAAAACTTTCAGGATATGGGTGTAGTTAGAAAAAAGATACCAGATCCAAAAGAATGGTTAAACATTAAATATGTAGTATATGATTTACCTGAATATAAGGGTGATTTTAAAACTAGAATAAATGTCCTTAGAGAGTTAGTAAAACTTAATAATTATCGGTGGAGGATGATTCGTGATAATTTTGGATCACCATTCTGTGATATTGATTCACCCTTAGTAATGGCAGAACAAATAGAAATAAAAGATATGAATCAATTTAAATCAATTTATGAAAGTGTATTAAAAAAGGGTGGTGAAGGTGTAATGATTAAGGATCCTTATTCATTATATGAAGATAAAAGGTCTAATTATTTACTAAAATACAAACCTAACTTTGATGCAGAGGCAATAATCATAGATTATAGTCAAGGCAAAGGTAAATATAAAAATATGTTAGGTGGATTTGTATGTAAACCATTAATTAATTCTGATACATTTCACTATATAGATGAAAATGAAAATCATGAATTTACAATATCTGGAATGGATGATGAAGTTAGAGAGAATTATAAACATTCACATCCAATAGGGACTATAATATCTTATGAACATAGTGGTTTAACAGATTCTGGAAAACCTAGATTTGCTAGATACACTAGAACAAGAACAGATATAGTCATTAAAGATAAACCAGTTGTAAATAATAGTTCTAAAAATATAGTAAATAATATTGTAAAGATATTTGGTAAGTTATATGAATATGAAAAAAGCACAGGCGGTGGATTTAAAGCAAAGGCGTATGGTTCAGCAATAAATTCACTAAAAGGTTTGACCGATGGTGAATTAACTGAAGAGAATCTTAAAAGTATCAAAGGTATAGGTAAGAGTCTTATAGAAAAAATAAATGAGATAAAAGAAACTGGAACTTGTAAAATGTATGAAAATGTTAAAACTTTTAAAGATCCTAAAAAGGTCTTCGAGGATATCCATGCTGTTGGTCCTAAAAAAGCAAAAGAATTAGTAGATTTAGGTTTTACAACAATTGATTCATTAAAAAATCATCCAGATGTAAAAACAATCTTAAATGATAAACAATTAATAGGATTAAAGTTTTATGAAGATATACTTGCTAGAATACCTCGTGGAGAAATTATAGAACATGAAAGAATTTTAAAATCTGTTCTTAAAAAAGTAGATCCTAATGCTGAATTAACAATAGCAGGTTCATATCGCAGAGGCAATGAAGATTCTGGAGATATAGATGTTCTTTTAAAATCAAAAAACAAAACAACATATAAGAAGTTTATAGAGATTCTAACTAAGATAAAATATTTACATAATGAACATTTAGCAGTTGGTCCTAAAAAGTATAATGGTTTGGCAAAGATAGAAGATTGTTTAATCTACAGAAGAATAGATATTATGTATACAACACCAGAAGAATATCCATTTGCAATATTGTATTTCACAGGATCAATGGAATTTAACGCAAAGATGAGAGGTATAGTATTAGAAAGAGGATTATCTATGAATGAATATTCATTAAAAGATAGTATTACAAAAAAAGTAATAGATCATAAGTTTTACAAAGAAAAAGATATATTTGATTATTTAGATATGGAGTGGGTGGAACCAACTGATAGATAGTTATTTACAAGGTTTAAAAGATCTTCTATGTCCTTCTACTACACCAAAATTTTTTATAGCATCCATATGTTTTTTAGTTCCATATCCCTTATTTTTATGTAAATCGTATTTTTTTAAATTTTCATCATTTTCACATAATTCTTTTATATAATTATCTCTAGTTACTTTTGCTAATATCGATGCTGCTGCAATATTAATATAAGTATTGTCACCACTAATAATACATTCATGTTTAATAAATTTATCTTGTTTAGTACTAAAGTAAGGTGGAAAATGATTACCATCAACAAGGATAGTATCAATATTAATTTTATTATCAATATCATCTAAACAAAGATGCATACCTTCTAATGTTGCTTTAAGAATATTAATTTCATCAATTTTTTCATGTGAAATAAGTTGTATAGAATAAACAGAATTATTTTTAATAAAATCATATAAGATATTTCTTTTCTTTTCAGATAATTTTTTAGAATCTTTTATATTATTTACTAATGGATCATCAAAATTAGTAAGTGATACAGATGCTATACACACAGGACCAAATAAACAACCTCTTCCAGCTTCATCAATACCAACTTCTATATTTTCGTTTGTATCATAGTATCTTTTTAACATAATAATAATATATATTAATTTATATATTTATGTTTTTAAATCCTGAAATAAAATATAAATTAATACAACAGAAAAAATATATGGAAGAAATAGAGTTTAATCCTTTTGTGCCTAATGTTTTGTATGATAATTTAATGGAAATATCTGTTAAAAAAAAGTCTAAAGAATATCATGAAGAAATAAAGAATTTATCAGTAAAAGATAGATCTAAGAAAAATAAAGTGGTGGTTGAGAAAAATGCACTAGATAAAGTAAAAGATAAATTAGATAAAGTAGATAAAGTAGATAAAGTAGATAAAGTAGATAAAGTAGATAAAGTTACTAAAGATATTCCTGAAGTCCCATTAGAAAAACCTGGTGTAGAGGTAGATGTATTGGACACAGCAGAGTTATCTAGCGATGAAAAGAATAATGTAAAAAATATAATCGTTGATCCATCATTTTTTTAAGTTTTTTTATAAATAATTTTATCTTTACTCATATAAATGAATTTAGTTTATATGGCAAGACCTGTTTATGGTGGTTGGGTGACTATGACTGCTCATTTATCATTAACATATGATTATCCATTATTTAAGATTACTAAAAGAACTGAAAAAAATAAAAGAGATTATGGTTATGGTGTTAAGTATCAGAATATGAATATTGAGGATTTAATAAAATTAGATAATTTAGTTATAACAGCTATAGATAAAAATTATTATGAGTATATTGATAGGTTTCCAGAATCAACAATTTTGATTATTCATGATCCAACCGAAGTAAAAAATAAAGAATTTGTAGATAAAATTAGAAGATTTAAAATTTATACAATTAGAGAAACAGTTTATAATTATCTAAAAGATAAATTTAATATAGAATCTACATTAAAGAAACATCCTTTTTATCAATACGAATTAGAAGATAATAATAAAAATACACCGTATAAATGTTTGTCAATATCGAGAATAGATTTTGACAAGCACACAGAGATTATTTTACGGGCAAATAGATTAATTGATAATAATGAAAATAAAATCCATATTTATGGTGCGGAAAATCGTTTATATGTTCATCACAAACTTTCTTCCTTAGGACTAAAAGAAGATTTTGAAAAATATTGGATGAAAAAATTCCCTAAAACTTTACCATTAACCGATCATGATAACAATAATTTATTAAATAATTGTGAGTACATAGTAGATATGTCAATAATAAAAGGTGATGGAGGAGGAACGCAGTATACATTTTTAGAAGCAATACATAATGATTGTATTCTTATTCTACATAAAGATTGGGTAAGTCAAGGGGATTTATTTAAAGATAAACATAATTGTTATGTAGTTGGTGAAACAGATAAACCAGAAGAAGAAATAGCAAAAATAATTAATAATCCGAACAAAAAAATGAATAAAATGATTTTAAAAAATTCAAAAAAAATTTTAGATGATCATATTAAAAAAGATTTCTTTTAATTAAATACTAATAACATTATTAGTTCTAATGCCTGATACAATACTTTTAACAGATTTATAATAATCAATGTAAATTTTTACAATTCTTATAATTACGGCTAAAACTATAATTATAAAAAATGCTATTATAATTTTATCTTGAATCATAAATATTTATTTAATTTGTATTATTTTTAATAAAATAATGTTTAAATATAAAAATGGCAGATGAAAAAGATGAATTAATGGGTAAAGGTAAAAAAGTTAATAAAATAAAAATAGAAATTAATGATGTAGATATAGAGTCACAAGAACCTGTTGGTGAACCAGAATCAACAGATGCTAATCCAATAGATCCTAAAGCAACGGATCCTAAACAAGCGGATCCTAAAGCAACAGGTCCTAAAGCAACGGGTCCTAAACAAACAGATGCTAATCCAACAGATCCTAATTCAGGAGAAGATGATAAATCATTTTGTTGTTTATTTAAATGTTGTAAAAAAGATAATGATGATAATGATGATGATGAATATATTGATGATGATGATGATTATTGTGAATCAAAAAGGAAACCAGATTATATAACAACAACGGACGATTTATATCATCATATTAATATAAAAAAGAGACGATTGGAAGAATCAAAAAAATTATTAGAAGTGAAGTATGCTCATTATAAGGCATGTAATTCTTGTTGGAATATATCAACAATTTTATTATCTAGTGGATTAACATTAATAGAATCATTTAAGCATGTGTTTTTGTCGGAAGAATCTGAAGGAATGGAAAAAGATTTTTTTAATTATTCTCCTATAATATTAGGTAGTGTGATAACATGTACCGCATCATTTTTAAAATTTATGAAATATCAAGAGATGATGGAGGAAATATATATTGTTATTTCTAAATGTATAGAAATGATATGTAAACTAAAAAATAAAAAAGAAGAAATTAGATTAAGAACTAAAATGTGTGAAAATTTTGAAGAAGAAGATGAAAATGGAAAAAAACAAACATGTGAAGTTTGCCCTACAGATAATACTATTAAAGATTCATTAATAAAAGATTATTTAAATAATATATGTATAGAGTATTCTCAAGTCGCAATGGAAGTAGAAAAATATATTGATCCAGATGATTATAGAAAATATCTGAAATTGTTAAATAAGTTAGAATATCATAAACACCAGTTTGCCGAAGAAAAGAGAATATTTTTCCATGAACATAAAAAAAGAAGTAAGATAAAATTTCGTGAAATAGAACGTAAATTTAAGACACTTTATTGTGAGAAATGTTGTTGTTGTTAAAAAATTTATAAAATTTATTATTATTTTATTATTTAAGATAATTTATTGATTAGTGACCATATCGTTAAAGACTTTCTTTTCTTCTTCAGTTTTCTTTTTCCATAGAGATGATGCTACTGCCATAAACTTAGGAGATTCACCAGATTCTTTTAACTTTTTACATTCAGCAGTAATATTAATTTTTTCTTTTTGAGTGAATATCTTGTATCCAGTCATCTTGGGAGACTTCTTCTTTTCTTTCTTTTCTTTAACAACATTATTTTCTAGAGGAGTATTAGTAAATTCTAACTTATCTACAAGTTCTTCTATAGTAAAATCTTCACCAACCTTTTTACCAGAGTAATCGTCAAACATCTTTTTAAATAGGGAGATAGAGATAATTTTAGCACATTCTTTGGTGATAGTGATGGTTGCCATGTTTAAAGTATTTGTAGAACTATCTAAATCAGTTTTCAAATTTTTAAAAATTGAGTTAGAATCGTAAATTTTATTATCACAAATGTAAAGTCTTTCTTCAGAATCATTATATAACTGAATATCAAGATCTCTTGTATCAGAATCGAGTTCCATTTAATGTTTTTTAAAAAATATTTTAAAACAAATCAAATTTTAAATATAATATAGTTCTCTAAGTTCTCTAAGTATGAAACTTTTAGTTCTAGGACTTTGGAGACTTTTGTATATTTTAACAAAATTATTGGTAAAATTCACAAAATAATCAAACATGGGATGTTCAGGTTGGTTTTGTAATATATCTTCTATTTTTCTAATTTCATTATGGAAAACAATAATAGAGTCTTCAATGCATCTTTTAATAAGTACTTCACCCTCTGTGGGAACAAATATATCTTCATTATTTCTATGTAACCATTCTTTTCTTTTTAGGGATATGCATATAAATTTACCTTCATTTAGGGCATGAATAACTTTTGCTATGTTATAATGGTTTACAGATCTTAAACACTTATGAATAAGTACAATAGTATCTTTACTACTTGGTTCGTATTTATCTTTAAGGGTTTTGATTTCATTTTTAAGTGTATTTATTTCTTTTTCATATTTTTCTTGTTCATCAAAGAGTTCTTGATTAAGTTTTTCTATAATGATGGCAACTTCAGGTAAATCTTCTTCCATTATATATATTTATATATATTTGTGAATAATATTTAAATAAATACTTATTTATTTTTAATATCATAATATTTAGTTGATATAATATTATACAATGTTATACAAGTTTCATTTATTTTATCCCTCCATTCATAATCACAACTAAAAACCGCAGAAGGTGATAAATTACAACAGTTTTTTTTTATTTGAATACCACAATAATATGTATTATTATTCCATAATTTAATTAATATAAATTTAATATTATTATTTGTTTTCTTATTAATATTACAACTAAAGTTTGTTATAGATATACTTTTATATAATTCTAAATTATTTTTAATATCAATTAATATAGAATTTATATCATTAGAAAAAAATTTATCTTTATCAATATTATTGATCCATGTTTCAGATGATAAAATCTTATCACTTAATATTTTAATTTCTTTTGATACAAAATTTTTTAAATTATTATCTAATTTTGTTTCTGTATTACTATTATTAGTAATTTCTATTTTTTCTTCATCAATTATATTTATTCCTAAATAATCACTCCAACCTTTCCATAAGTCATTTTTTGCGATATAAAATTTAGAAGGTTGTAATGGTATAGATTTAATTTTATTTATTTCAGGATTTTGTATATTACTTAATAATTCATAATTTTCTAAATAATTAGTTACACTATTAATATTTTTCTCTTTTACAATTTCATGAACTAAATTCTTTGTGTATTCATATTCTCCATATTTTGTTTCATTCTCAAATACATCATCCCAACAGACCCATTCATTAATATACCATTTATCTGGTCTTCCAAAAATATATTTATCATCATAATTATCGTGAATATCTTTATTATTAATCCATATTTTATACTCTTCTATATTATTAATATTTAATTCTTTTAAAAAATCTTTAAAATACCTTAATGAATATTGATAAATATGTGAATGATTACTAACTTTACTTTTAAAATTACTTTCATAAAATTTATTAACTTCTTTTTTTATAATTTCATTTTTATTATTATTACTAACAATATCAATATCATCATCATTTAATTGAATTGTTTGTGGTATAGGTTCATCATCATTTTCATACCTAGTTAATTTAATAGAAATTTTTTTATAACACCAATTTTCATCTCTTTGTTTTATTCTTGATATCATCTCATTTATTTTTTTAAAACGTGGTGTAATAGTTACATTGTTTTCATCATTAAAAGAAGCACAAGGTATTAATATTCTACCTTTTTTTTCAGGATATTCATTATCGTAAGTTAAACATCTAAATATTCTTTGAACAATTAATGATTCACTATTAATTTCTTCAGCAAATAGAACTGAATCTATTTCTTTCATTGTAACTCCAACAGAAATTATATCTATATTAATTAGAATAGATCTCTTTGATTTTTTAAATTCCTGAATACATTTATCTCGTTCAGTTTTATTTTTATATTTACCATCAACTTTACCAGTATAAATAGCATTTATATTTATATCTGTATCATTTAAAACCTCTTTTAATAGTTTTTCTAATAAAACAGCTTTTTTAGAATTATTAACATATATTAATAAATGTTTAATAGGATATTGATTAAAACAATCATTAACAAAATCGGAAACAATCCTTAAGTAATCTTTTTGTAATAATATACCTTCAGTAATTTTTCCTAAATTATCATTATATTCATCTATATTATTTATGATTGGTGTAATAACATCAAAATTACATATTTTACCAAATTTTAAAGCATCTTGAAATGAAAATTTAAATGCAATTTCCCCATAATTAGATACATTATCCATTGAGTATTCTGTTTGAATATTCTTATCAGTAATCATTTTATTACCAAATAATACTTGTGTAGGTGTTCCTGTTAAAAATATTTGCTTTATAAAAAATTCAGTTATATCAGGACTTACTGTTCTTAGATATTTATTAAGTTCTATTTTTTCTTCATATTCTTGATTTTCTAATTCATTTTTTTGTTGTGATTTATTTGAAGGAGATGAATATGTAAGATAATGCGCTTCGTCATAAAAAACACATGATACTTGAATATCATTATTTTTTATAAAATTAATTAATTTATCTGAAGAATCATAAGTACATGCTATAATTTTAAGATTACTACTAAAATTTGTATGCCATTCTAATAATTTACTCGTAACTTCAGTTCCATGAATAGTGGGTATTTTTTGTATATCATTTATCTTAATATGATCAGTAGAACCAATTGCTATAAATTCAGGATTTAAATTAATACCGTCAAAATTGGTTTCTTTAAAATCATTAACTAAATCTTTAATTATTTGTCTTAGTAATTCTAATGTTGGAACAAAATATACATATAGAGGATTGTTATATAATTTATTATTAAATTTACCAATTATCTGTTGAGCGATAAATGATTTACCCGAACGCGGACACATAGATAATACACATTTATCTTCATCATCCTCAATCATATATTCATAAACGGCATTTATTGCCTTGGTTTGATATTCATATGGTATTTTCATTTATAAATATAATTAATAATTTGCTTTTAAATAATTAAATTTGAATAATTTAAAAATTATTAATTATAAGAAATATTATGGAAGCATTCATAAAAGAACTAGAAAAATGCAATAAAGAACAAAAAGAATTTATACTGGTTAAACCAGGTAATGGAGTATTAGTAGGTATTCCTGGTGGAGGTAAATCAACTTGTGTTTCTTTATTTGGAATGTATAATTATATTAATAAAACTTTTAAAACCAATGAGATACTTTATTTAATGTTTAATAAAGATGCTCAAGTATCTCTACTTAATAAATTAAGTGAATTCATAAATAAACCTACATATGTTAGGACATTTGACTCACTAGTAGATAAAGGTTGTAAAGATAATAATATAAAATTTAGCGATTATAGTGATGAACTAAGTGAAGATGAAAAAAGTAAAATATTTGATCAAAAAAAATGGTCATTTGTAGAAATGATAAGAAATACATTACCAGAAAAAATTAAAATAGATTATTTATCAAAAATAAAATTAATTATAATAGATGAAGCACAAGATATAAATAATGAAGAATATCAAATAATAAACTTCTTAGTTAAAAGATTAAATTGTTATGTTATTTATGTTGGTGATGGTAATCAAAATATTTATTCAGATTTAAAAGATTCATCAAGTAGATTTATGAATAATCATGGTGGATTTAGAATAAATCTAAAAATAAATTATCGTTCAACTAAACAGATAATAGAATTTTCTAAAAAATATATGGATGAATATCGTGACATAGTATCATCAAATGATACAGGTGGAGATAAACCTTATTATGTAATATCTAGTTCTAGATATGAAACTTTAAAATACAAGGTTAGAATAATAAAAATGTTAATAGAACAAGGGTATGAATATGGAGATATATCTATAGCAGTTAATACAAAGAAAAATGGTAAATTTTTACAGGATTATTTAGAAAAATGTAATATAGTGACATTAAATTGTTATAGAGATAACAGTAATAGCAATAGTAAAAAAAATGCAGTAAAAATATATACATATTGGAAAATGAAAGGATTAGAAAATAAAATAGTATTTCTTCATAATTTTAGTACTTGGAATACAATAAATGAAAATACAAGAAGATGGGAACCATATGAAGAAGAACTTTTGACAAGAATAAAATATGTAGGGTTAACACGAGCTAAGGAAAAATTATTCATATGTTATGACAAAACAAATGAAAATGGTTTTGGAATAGAAAAATGTGAAATAATAGATTATATACCAAAAGAATTATATGTTAAAGTAATATTATAATGTTATTAGTAATTTTCTAAATGTATAGGATTAGTAGTAATAAGTGTAGAATTAGCAGCATAAAAATCCAGAGGGAAATATTCTTCATTAGTATCTTTTTTTAAGCATTTGATATATCCATTATTATTAAATCCAGCAAAGTGATTATCAGGACCACAAATACTATCATAAGGGTGCATAGATCTAGATTTAGGTTCGTTATCTCTATAGGTACAATGTGTACATACTTGTCTACACCCATTTTTATCCCTAGTGTGACCTATAGGACATTCACCTGGATTTAGTGTATATTCACCAGATAAATTACCAGAAAATCCTCCATTAGTGAATCCTTCGGTAATTTTTAGTCCAGGAGTATTAATTGTTTGTTTTTTTTGATAAACATTATTATAATCACACATATCAACTAACATTTTTTGAGCATTTTGTGTTTGAGCATCTAGGTAATTACATTGATCGCTTAATATATTTTTAGTATAAGAATAATTAAATTTAGACATTTATATATTATATAAAATAAAATATTATTTTATATAAAATGAATTTAATGTATTGTTTGATAGGATTTTCATTATTATTCGGGAGTTTTTTTATGCATTTTTTAAAGGATGATAAAGTTTTTAATCATTTTATGGGTTTATTGACAAGAGATCAAAGAAATACTTATACAAAAATAATAAGAGAGAGATTATTTATATATTTATTAGGAACAGTAGTAGGGATATTATTAGCAATAACTTATAATAATGTTTATAAATTTAATATTTGTATTTCTTTAACAATAATATTTGTAGCACAAATGATAATATATAAAATATATCCTAAATCGACATATATGATGTATCATTTAAAGAACAAAGCACAAACAGATGCTTGGATGGATATATATACACATATGAAATATAATTGGATTAAATCGATAGGTTTAGGATTATTATCATATTTATTTATTCTTTATGGAATTAAATAAATATATTAAAGTTTTTTTTATAATATAATATAATTAATATGGAATCATCAAACAATGGAAGATCATTAAATATTAATATGCCACCAATTAATGGGAGATTATTAAACATTATAAGTTTATTTAATTCACCTTTTATGATAAATATTAATAGAGATAATATATTAAATAGATCTTTTAATGATCAAGGGAATACTTCTCATCCAACAGATGATAAATTTGTAGAATCACTTGAGAAAGTAACATTTGAGGAAGATTCAGAGATATGTTGTGGTATTTGTTTAGAAGAATTTAAGAAAGGTGATGAGGCATTTATACTGCCATGCAGAGATCAAAAACATTACTTTCATGTGGGTGAAAATAAAGAAACCTGTGAAGGTATTTTACCATGGTTAAAAGAAAATAATAGTTGTCCTATATGTAGAGAAAAATTCCCAGAACAAGGCGATGAAAATACTTCAGATATACCTGTTCCTGAAAATAATTTTGATGGGGATTTAGAAGAAAATTTAATAAATGAATTTTTACAAGGTATAAATATTCAGGTACAAGAAGAAAGCAGTGATGAAACTGAATATAATGGTAATAATGAAGAAGAAAATAATAATGAAGAAGAAGAAAATAATAATGGAGAAGAAAATACTAATGAAGAAGAAGAAGAAGAAGAAGAAAATAATAATGAAGAAGCAGAAAATAATATACACAATGCAATAGATAATTTTTTAGAAAATATATTAATGAATCATGTAAATCCTAATGTACCTAGAATTAGAATAATTAGTAATATAGTTAATCATTCGGAGGAAGAAGACTTCGAATTACAGCAAGCAATTCAGCGTTCATTACAAGAAAGATAAATATTTATTAGTATAAATGAATATCCAAAATATTAGTTCTGCTCCTCCTTATATCTCAAAATTTATTAACCATAACTTTACTAAATTAATAGAAATATATGATGATGGTATAAATGAATTTGGTTCCGGTGTATTATCATTTAAATGTAGTGAAACAGAAAACAAAATGGATGTTTACTTTATGAATGAAGAACAAATTCTCTTTAATTTACAAAAAGAATCATGGGAAAATTTAAAGAATTCAACAGATAAAAAGATTTTTATGGTGAATGACCTTGATAAAAACTCAATATTTTTAATATATGTGTAATATATGGTATGGTTAATAGGAATATTATTATTCTTAATATTAATATATTTAATATATAATTTTAGTAATAAAAATGTTAATGAAAGAATTATATTTTCACCATATTTAAATGAGAGTTATTATATTTATGATAAAGATGATAAAATAATATCAGATATACAATATTCACTTAATAAACGTGATAATTTATATAATATTAAAGATAATAAACTTTATAAAAAAAATAAAATTATTAGTGAAATAATAAGTATTAGTTAGTATTTAATAATTTAATAACTTTTTTGATTAAATTATCATTTATCGAATTTAAAATAAATGAATCTTCTGTAATATTATTTTCTTTTAAAATAATATTAAGTTTTTCTAAATCACACTTAGTATGTTTGTGAATTATTTTTTTTAATTTAAATAAATTTTTTTCTTGATTTAATTTTAGAATATTTTTTCGTAATTCAGTATTTTCTTTTTTTATATTATCAATATCTTTTTTAACAGTTTTAACTTCTGAAGAAATAAGATATTCATCATCCAATTTCTTTTTAATAAACTTTATTTCCATTTCTAAATCTTTTATTTTTTGCAGATCACCTGACCTTTCTTGTAATTCTTTATTTATCAGAACATTTTTATTTTTTAATTCCTGAATCTCTTTATCCTTAACAATTACCTCATTTAAAGAATTTTTTAATTTATTAACTTCTTCATTTAATGAGTGGATAGTCTTTTCTTTTTGATCGAATATCCCTTTATTTTTCATGAATGAATTAGTATCAATTTTCTCTACTGATCTATTAAATTGTTGTTTATTTGGTAAAATATTTTTAAAAGGATTTATTTTTTTAGAGGTATCAAAAAAATCTCTATCATTTTTTAATGGTAATAAATCATTAGAAGTTAGATTATCAAAATTTTTATAATTATTGTATTCATTATGGTCATTATTTTTATATGCTATCCTTGTTAAATCATTTGTTATATTATCGTTATTACTATAACGCATCATATATTAAATAAATTTAAATATATCAATAAATAAACTTAAAGCTTATTATAAATACTTATAAATTCACTTTTTTTTATAGAAGATAAATTTTTTCTTTTAGTTCTTTTACCACCAGTTTTAGGTTTAGATTTAGATTTATATTTTTTATATTTTTTCTTATATTTTTTAGTTAATCTTTTTTGTTTGTCAATATCTTTTTTGAGAGTTCTAATAGAATTTAAATTACCTTCATTTTGTTTTATTAAAGTGCTAATTTTATTTTTATATCCATTAATATTTTGTTTATGAATACTATTTCGTTGATGTTTAAAGGATGCAAAATCTTTAGTAATATTATTTTTATCTACTTCTAATTTTTTAATTTCATCATTAAGTTTTGATATTTTACTTTCATATTTATCAGATAATTTATTATCATTTGATTTTAATTCTTTTATTTCTTTTTTATGTTCTGAAATTAGATCATCAATGTAATCAACTGCTTTATTATATTTTTTTACAGCACGTTTATATTTTGTTTCCATAGAAGAATATTTTTCAGATAATATAGCTGATTCTAATTTACAATCTTCTAATGATCCAGATTTTTTATCATCTTTTTTATCATCTTTTTTATCATCTTTTTTATCATCTTTTTTATCATCTTTTTTATCATCTTTTTTATCATCTTTTTTATCATCTTTTTTTTTATCTTTTTTTTTTAAT
>Ga0181380_1000544_pt1 | contig 16825 bp, 24 predicted proteins | sample 3SPOviralmetaG_FD_130116 | JGI IMG/M metagenome (GOLD analysis project Ga0181380, IMG submission 130116) | Marine viral communities from the oligotrophic San Pedro Time Series (SPOT) site, San Pedro Channel, CA, USA - 3 SPOT_SRF_2009-08-19 | ecosystem: Environmental > Aquatic > Marine > Strait... | reverse complement strand
AACTATGACTTTAAGAAAACAATTGTACTGGCAGCAAAAAGCAGCCTAAACTTAAACCAAGGAGCCAGAAGCACACCTTATATTTTTACGCGCTGTGTCCAAAATACTCTGACGACGTACAGAGCTGTAAGGCTTATAAAAAGAAAAATAATAAACGAAAAATTGTCTGAATTTGATCGAGATATAAACGATCCGTTTGAAAATAGCTTTGAAAGATTAAAGCGAGAAAAAATTCGGATGGACTTTGAATTTAGTGATAAGCAAAGTGAGATTATTCCATATCTTTTAAAAGGTTATTCAGATAGCCAAATTGCAGAAGAAATAAACCTTAGTGCATCTGGAGTCCGGCAACGCCTGACACATATTCTCCGAAAACTAAAAGCTCAAAACCGCACACACGCAGCATTGATATTACAAGAACGAAGGTTGATTCAGGAATTCGAAATACAGAAAACAAAACAAATAAGGAGCATACACTAATGACTAGCCGTGAGGACGACTATGTTATTCATCTGAAACTAAATGGTGAAGTTGCAGACATTGATCCAGTCGATTTGGCGCTATATTTCACAAATTTTATCATTCAGTTTGAAGAAATGGATAAAGAGGAACGGCAAAGACAAATAGAGCTTTGCAAAGTGTTAAACGCATTTTGTCATACGATAAAAAGGAATGAAAACTAGTGGACAGAGTATTATATAATTACAAGGTGTTGCAAATAGGGCATAAATTAAAGAAAGTTGCACTTCATTTTAGACACCACCCTTAGTGTAACTTTTGCGTGATAATATAATTTATGACAAATAATGGGTTTATTTACAATTAGCCCGATTAACGGATGAGATTATTTAGAACCACTCATACAGATAGTTTTATTATTCAATTTCTTTATTGTGTTCCTGTAATATTTTGATCCAAACAGCAAAATCGGGCGTTAAATAACTTTCGAACCTCAGCCCTCCCTTTCTTGCGCGTTCTTTTATGGATTGCGCTTGTTCAACACGTTTTTGAGCTGTTTTTTCAGTTTCAAACCATATTTGGGTATGTTTTATTTCATTTGCATTGGTCATTTTTGATCCTGATTATTTTATTTGAGAGATTTCTCCTGAATTATTCCTTCAAACTCCTGAAGTAATTCAGCATAATTTTGACTTAAAAAGCGAACAATTTTAGGATTTTTTAGAAGCTTATTTATATAACCACGAATAAATTTTAAAGATGTTGTTTTATGTCCTATCTCTTGTCGGCTTTCTTTATACTTACGCTCTAGATTTGCTAAATTCTCTCGAATAAGTATTTGTTTTTCTTTGCTTAGGCTTTTGTTTTTGGGTTTGCGACCTGAAATGATTAATTGGTTTTCATGTGTTGCCATTAATAGCCCTTTGGCAAAAGGGACTGTAAAATCATTAGCGTCAGTCATTATGACTGCGGTTTCAATTTGCCTCGCAGACTTCATTTTTTTGAGAACATGAAAGGTGCCGGTTGATACCATTTTGTCTTTTAGTAAATCAATGGCTTCAGGGCAAATGCCATTCAGTAAGCTTCTTTTTTGGATAATACTTTTTACATTTAAATTAAGAGCCTTGGCTATTTTTTCTTCGCTTACACCATTTTCAATCGCTTTTTGAATCATGCGGTGTTCTTGGATCGGAGCTTGCCTGCTCACATATTTATTATAGGTGAAGGTTTCATCATCTTTTGCAAAAAGGCACAGAGTTTTTTTAAAACCTAACTTTTTTAGAGCATATAATCGCAGGTGTCCGTCAAGCAATATGTGTTTGTTGAGAGACTTCGATTTTGGCCTTATTACCAAAGGCTCAATAATTCCTACTTCCTTAATTGAAGCGATAACTTGTTTAAATTTACGACTCTTGAGAGTTACTTCGGGTAGCATTTTGGATGGTATGATTTCTTCCAAAGATATTTCTTGAGTTTCCAATTCGAAGCTTAAGTTCACATTGTTTTCTTTAGACATTCATATGATCTCCTTCTTTTATCATGGTTTCTAAAACACGTGGGAAATCCTGCAAACCCTCTGTTTGAAGCAGAGTTTTGAAATTTTCATCTTGAAATAATTGTGCAAAGCTTTCGGTGACCACACTGAGCATATTGTCGGTCCATTCTGCCTTTTCAACGACAGATTTCATACGATCAGCTTCTGCTTTGACTTTCTCAACCACTTGGGTTTTTGAAATCTCACCTTTTCTTTCTAACGGGTTTTTAGAGGTTGTTTTTCCCTGTGCACGTCTCTCTTTTAATACTCGCTGTGCAATAACGAACTTTTTCCCTTTTATGCCGCCTGTTTCATAAACATCTTGAAGAATATCCTGCTCTTCGGCTGAAGAATTAGCAATTTTGATTGCAATGCTTATAGGTATTTGCCCTTTCTCTACAGCAGATAAGAGTCTCTCCTCCCCTTTTTCTGCAAGAGACAATATTCCTGAAATATACGTTTTTTTGAGACCAGTCTTTTGTTCAATTTCACGAATGCTGTATCCCTGCTCTTTCAACAAACCAATACCACTTAATAAATCAATGGGAGAATGCTGCCGTCGAGCGATGTTTTCGACAAGACTCATAACAAAAGCTTCTTCTTTTGTTATATCGGGACGTACAATTGCTGGTACTTCAGTTTCACCTAAAGCAGAAAAACACTGCAGACGCCCTTGCCCGCAGATTAAATCATATTTTTGATTAGTGGAATCGTTGGCCGGTCTTACTGTAACGGGTTTCTTAAGACCCACTTGAGAAATATTATTTTCAATATCTTTTAAGCTTTTTTTGTTTCTGGCGCGGTCATTGACAATCCGTATATCCTTGATAGGAATAAGTTGAACTTTATAGGATGTTTCTTTCATTTCATAATTACCTTTATATTTGCGAACGTTTAACGAGTGAAAAAAAGTCTTCTAAACTGTCATTTCTGTAGCAATCCAGAGCAATGCCATTATTTTCAGATAGGCGAATTTTTGGAACCTCAATATCAATTAAGGGGATAACATAATAATCTAAAATAGCGTCATTGTTACTATTCATTCTGATAGCAATTGTAATGTCTGGCTTCAATCCAGCATCAAATCGGAGTTCCCAACGGTTTTTTTCTGCTTCCGTTTTAAAGCAGCGCGCAATAATAATGGATACTGTTATTTCATCATTGATTAGCAATAAATTGCTTGTAAGATCATGTTCAATTTTTCCACCTAGATCTGCAATACGTTTTTTTATGCTCTCGATAATTTCTGGATGTAGCTGTCGTAATTGTTTATTAATCGCAATATAGCTTAAGTCACGATCAGGTTGGAAATTGACCAGTTGATAGGCTCGTATTAAAGACCCAAATCTATTCTGATATGCACTACTAGAAGGCATATTTGGTTCTTCATCAATCAAGATGCCAGAAAGCCACCCTTCTCGATCATATAAAACTTTAAGTTTTTCCAGAAATTCCTCATCTGAAAGTTTTATACTGCGTTTTAAAATTATCTGTTGTGCAGCATAAAAGTATTTTGGTTCTATAAGTGGTTCAAAAACACCATCAGAGCGCACCCATATGGATGGCTCATTATTAACTCGTTTCTTTTTAAGTTTGCACGATGTTTTATTATAGACGTTATTCCCGATATATTTTTCGTTGGTTAGAATTTGATGAATTGTCCCACGTGTCCAAGGCTTGTCCCAGTCTGACAAAACTCCCCTTTGGTTGAGAGTATCTGCGATTTGTGTTTCGCTCAGTTGTTTTTCTACAAAAGACTGATAAATCCATTGGACCACTTGGATTTCGTCTTCTGGACCAGGAACAAGAATAACTCTATCTGTTTGTAGGCTTTTGTGCTCTCCGCGTTTTAAAATACCTTTTTGGTTTCCTGTTTCATCAAGAAGCATACGTCTTAGGCCAAAGCCCGCAGGTCCGCCTTGTCGGAATCCTTTTTCGATCAGTCTACATTGTCCTGCAAAAACTTTAGCTGATAGTTCTCGACTATACTCGCCTGCCATTGCACGTTTGACACTTTTTATAATTGTGGCTGTTGGGCTACCGTCATTTTTGAACTGCTCAGAAACATATTCTACGTTAATGTTTGAGCGTCGGCAGATATACTCATAATATGCGCTTTCATCTGCATCTTGGAAGCGTCCCCAACGGCTAATATCCAAAACTAATATTAAAGAGAACTCTGCATTCCCTGATTTAACAGTTTCCAAAAGAGATTTGAGCCCTTCTCTCCCACTAATATCCAATCCACTTTTTCCTTTATCAGCGAAGGTTTGAATGATTTCTATGTCGTGCTTTTGAGCATATTCACGGATGGCCTTTTCCTGATTTTCTGTAGAATACTTTTGTTGATCTGTAGACATACGCACATACATGGCAGCTTTACGACCAGACTCTAATATTTCTTTTGTATTTGTGTGATTCATAAAAACTTAACCTCTGTAGATTAATTTAAACACAACCTTTAAATTAAAGATCTCCTCAAAGTTAGAGCAGTCTTTAATTCGATGCATCCTACAAAAAGCTGAAAGTAAATGTCTTCTGCAAATATGGACCAACTTTTTCTAAAAAAGTTTCGTAACAATGTAGCAAATGAAATTGCCAAGTTTTTACGTTATGAGCACGAAAATGAGGGAGCCGCTATTAAAAGAATTGGCGCTTCAATAAAAAAAGAATTGGACGAAGTAAGGTCATTTCGAACTGTTAGAAACTGGTATGAAGGGCGGTGTTGCCCAAATTTATATAGTTTCATCACTTTGGCCAAAGCTTATCCCGGCCTTATCCTACTCTTTCTTAATCTTTGTAATCGCAGTGATCTTGCAATTTTAGTGTCTACTTACGAAAAAGTGATAAAAACTAAAGAAGATCACCCTCAAGTTCAAATTTATAAAGTTGATTTTGATATTTTAAATCAAGAAAAAAATTGGGAAGCTATTTTAGACATAAACATGAGGCAAATATGGTTTTATGAGCAATTGAAGGAAGGCCAAAAAATATCGGCGAAACATCTTGCCCACTTTGGAAAGGTTGGAATCGCTACTGCTAGAAGAGACATCCAAAAATTGAAAAATTTAGGCTTGGTTTGTTTTGTTGGTGCTAGAAAAAACGGCTACTACATAGCAATCACATAAAAAACGCCAAAAGTGTAAAGTGATGCTTTATAGTTATTGGTGAAATAAATTGTGGAAAACTTTTCTTTTTTGAAGCCGCAAACTTACCAGTGTGCTGTGGAGGGGAGGTGGCTGTCCCACGGCCCGGAGGCCCTGACATCGTTGACGCCACCTTCCCGCAACAGCGCACGGATCTTTCGAACATGTACGTCACTCCCCGGATGATCAGCCTCCGTTGAGCGCGTAGGAAGTTCGTAGGTCCACACCGCCGACGCGATGACAAACAACCCAAAAAGACCCCACACGCTCTACAAGCTCGTGCTCTCCTACCTGCAACGGCTGCCTGGCGCGATGGTGCAGCATGAAGACGGCTCGTCATCCTGCCGCCACTCCCCCCACTCCCTGAGGCGAACCACGGCAACACTTCTCCACGAGGCTGGCGTGCCTATCGAGCGGATCCAGGAGCTCCTCGGCCACAAGGACATCCGGGTGACCCGGGGCTACATCCACTCACGCAACGACACGCGGCAGTCGGCGTCGCACGACGTGCCGTTGTGATGCCTGCTGGGTAGTCCCCCTTCTGCGGCACGCACACGGCGCCTGTCGCTGCACTATCCGTCCACTTATGGCCTTTCGCCGCCGAGGCGGATGCTTCCCATCGAATGCGTATAATGCTTTCGATCCATAAACGCAGTCTTGCGCAACCGAGGCAACTCTTCCAGGACCGACAAGTCGCCGTCGGTCACGTTTGTTGTCCCGTAAAACATGAACGACTCCAGGTTTCTCAGGCTCCTCGTAAATGCAAGAGACTCAATATCTCCACAATCGCAAACCAACAACTCCTTTAGGCTCGTCAGGCTAGCCACTCCCGATACATCGGAAATTCCCCGACAGTTAGTGAACTCCAACCGCTCTAAACTGCTCATGCCATTCAGCCCCGCAAGACTCACCAGCTTCCGAGCCCGCGCAATCTCTAGCTCCTCTATCCTGCTACCGTCCCGAAGCCCTTCAAGTGATTCTAGGCGCGACGGACTGTAGAGCTTCAATGACGCAAGACGCTTCATGCTTGAGAAGCTCTCGAGGTCGCGACCCACTCCCCATTTATTGATAAATACCCGCTGGATGCCCTGGTGATCCATCATCGATGATGCCCCGGCACGCCAGACATCCAAGTATATCTCTTCGAGCTGTGGCCAGCTAGAAAACTCCAGATCCGTCTTGCAGTGCGTAGAGAGTCTAAGCAACCGCAGGTCATGGAGATCGTGAACAGGGCTTATGTCTCGGATGTTCCAGTCCGCAATTATCAGCCCCCTGATCTGCGGCACCTCCCGGAGAAACTCGACACCCTGACCTTTCCAACCCTTCGCATAGTTGAGCTCTAGCTCTACAACATCTTCGCCATGCGCTGCTTGCAAGGCCTCACCCGACCAAGGTCCCGTCGCTACAAGACGAGCGCCGAGTTCTCCTTCCTCCATTCGCCACGCGCTAGCCACGTTCAGTCTCCATCCAATAAATGTCGACGCCCAGGCCCAATTGGGTTCCTTTGGTTCTCAAGATTGCCAATCCCTCCTAATTCGTCGATCCGCCTTTGCTCCGCTATCTCCCTCGCTGTTCGCCCTCCCGGCACACCAGAGACGGACACATCCTCCACAACGCACTGGTAAGTTAGGCATCTTGAAGTAAAAACCGCCTAAAAAGCTTATGTTTTCTTGAAAACCATGAAGTAATGCTTTATAGTTTATACATGAACTGTGAAATTCTTACACAGAAAAAAGAAAAGCTGGATGGTTTCAGACCCCTCTCCCCTGCCCTAGTGAAAAATCTTGAACAATGGTTTTTGGTTGAATTGACCTACACTAGTAATGCTATTGAGGGAAATACACTTACACGCAAAGAAACGGCAATGGTTGTCGAAAAAGGCATCACTGTGGGTGGAAAATCTCTAACCGAGCATCTTGAAGCGACTAATCATGCCAAAGCCCTGCAAAATATCGTAAAGCTTGCTGAGTCAAAAACAAATGGCTTATCCGAAAATGATATTTTAACTATTCATGGCACGATCTTACGCGGGATAGATAATGAAAATGCGGGCCGTTACAGAAATATTCCCGTTCGTATTTCAGGATCAGATATCATCTTTCCTAATGCTCTAAAAGTGCCAGAGCTTATGACTGATTTTGTAGGCTGGCTCGCTACAATAGCAGATCTTCATCCTGTAGAACTAGCAGCAGAAGCACACTATACGCTCGTAACGATCCACCCCTTCGTTGATGGAAATGGCAGAACTGCACGGCTGCTAATGAATTTAATCCTTTTGCAGCAAGGTTATCCCCCTGCCCTCATCCAAAAACGTGATCGTCTCAAATATATTTCTTCTCTTGAGCAAGCACAGCTCGGAGGATCAAAAGATGATTTTTATAAAATTATTATGAATGCCGTAAACACATCTCTTGATATTTATCTGAATGCTGCAACAGGCAAAGACGCAAAAGATATTGTTCAATCTCAAGGTAAACTGCTTAAGATCGGCCAAATTGCAAAAGAGTCTGGTGAAAGCACAGCGACCATCAGATTTTGGACAAAAAAAGAGCTTCTAGAAATAGCTGATATAACAGAAGCAGGATATCAACTCTATGGAAGAGATATGCTAGAGCGCATTCATCTGATCAGAGAGCTCCAAGAACAACGTTTCACGTTAGAAGAAATTAAATCAAAACTAACTAATTAATTTTGCATTGACTATGAATGAGATTAGAATGGCTTTGATAAGCTTGGCTTATGCCTCTGACGCCATGAAATGACCTGTGTCCCCTACTCTGATGTTCTGAGAACCCTACTCTCAGCTTATATCCAAACCCGTCATTTTATAACTGCTTCGAAACACAAGTTCGTCATTGCCGGCAAAGCCGGGCATGTCTCCCTAGCATTCCGGTCAGTTTCAAAATCTTGACTTTGGATCTTCTCGTCCTGATTGCCCCGCCTGAATGCAGGCGGTTGTTTTTATTCGTTTTAGGACGCTCAGCCGCTTGGCAAGGGTTCATGCACATTTTTAAAAAAGTATAAAAGAGATGAATACCCTACTAGAAAATATAATCAAAGAGTTCAAAGAATTAGCTTCGTGCTCCTATTCACAGTGAAAATATAATATATAGTTTATAATTGAGGTTTCAAAGGTAGTTATTTGAATGAATATTCACTTGAATAACTATTATATATAAGGTATACTAGTATGAAAGAATGGATGGTCGAGTTTTATGATGAGTTTCTTCAAGAGTTTGAAGCTTATCCTGAAGCAGTGCAAGACGGCTTATTGGAAACGATACAAGTTCTAATAAAGCTTGGCCCAAATTTAGGTAGGCCGTTCGCAGATACGCTGAACGCATCTAAGCATAGTAATATGAAAGAGCTTAGATTTGATGCAGATAATGGTGTTTGGCGGGCTGCGTTTGCTTTTGATCCAAAGCGTAAAGCCATTGTTTTGGTTGCTGGCAATAAAGCAGGTGCAAACCAGAAAAGATTTTATAAACAGCTTATTAAGAAGGCGGATAGCCGTTTTGATAAGCACTTGGAAGAATTAAAGGAGAAAGATAATGGGTAAAAATGTAAAAGACATTATGAAAGGTTTGCCCAAAGCACGCCGCGAAAAGATTATGAAGCGCGGTGAAGAATTGTTGGCCGAGTATCAAATTTTGCAGGATATTCGCAAAGCCCAAGGTCTTACGCAAGTTCAGTTGGCTGAAAAGTTGAAAATCAACCAGGATGGCGTATCCAAAATCGAAAAGCGCTCAGATATGCTTGTCTCAACGCTTCGTGGTTATATTGAAGCAATGGGTGGTGAATTAGATATTACGGTTAAGTTTCCCGATCAAAAGCCAATCTCGATCGATGGCTTTGTACAAGAATAACGCTTACTTGTTTTTATCTTTATTGCTTGTAGGGGCGTGCATTTCTGACTCCCCTACTCCTAGTCGTGATGTCTATGTTAAAGATGGCGATAACTTTATTTTAAACGATGAAGAAGTTAGGTTGTGGGGTATAGATGCTCCGGAGTTTAATCAGGAATGTGTCAAGAACCAAGTCCCCTAACCTTGCGGTAAAGTTTCAAAGCAAGCTTTAGAACGTTTTATCGGAAAGAATCCTATTATTTGTGAAAAGAAATATACTGATCGCTATGAACGATCAATTTCACGATGCAGCGTCGAGGGATCTGATCTAGGGGCAATGATGGTTGAATACGGCTATGCAGTTAACTATGAAAGATACAGTAAAAGTTATTACAAAAAAAAGAATTAGAGGCACAAAAAAATAGAGCCGGTATATGGGCAGGTGATTTTGAAATGCCCTGGATTTGGAAGCGCAAAAAGTAAGTGCCCTCCCCTCTTCTACCCAAACAGCTTTTTAAAGAAGCCTTTGTTTTGTTCTTCTGCCAATTCTTTTTGTTTTTTTGATAAGGCGTGCTTAATTTTTTTATTCTCTTCAATTAATTTTTCTTCGCGTTCTTTACGCTCTTTCTCATTTTTTTCTTGATTTGAGATTCTATTCTCCAGAGCTTTCGCCGTTTTTTCCCATTCTGCCCCATTTTCAGTTGTCTTATTTTCAAGAAGTTTCGTAATTTGATTATACCCCTCTTGAGCTTTATCCAATGACTGTTTTAATCCTTCTACTTGTTCTTCAAATGCTTCTCTGGTTTTTTGTCTCTCTGATTTGAGATCATCTATAAAAGCTTCTTTCTCTTCTATCGTATTTTTTAACGATAAAATTCTTTCTTGAAGCACCGCTACCTGATCTGTCTCATCTTGATTAGTCCTATTACTACTATTGGCTACATCCGATACATTTTTGGACGTATTATTTTGTTGTCTGTTTGTATTTTTTTTAGTTAGTGCTGTCTGGTCAATGTTTCCATAAACTCTTTGCAGCTCAGACACCATTATTTCTTTTTTACCGCGGCCATTTTCTGTGTATGACAGGCGGCCTTCATCCATATCTTTATATATTGTAGAACGAGCTACTCCAGTCATCTTGTGAGCTTGTGTGATAGAAACATTCATATTTTCATCTTATTTAAGTTGTTGAATACACTAATACATAAATACTACAAAAATACATTTTGGTACAGAATCATTTTAACTACAATTTAATACGATAAACCGTGAAAAATAGGCGCACACTACGTAGCATTTTGTACATACTGTATCTTTTTGTATTTTTGTATTGTTTGTAGCTAATTTGTCTAATTATATGTTTTAAAACAAATTAAAGAATACAAATCATACGTAGTCATACAAAATAATACACATGTAAATGTGTATAAAATTGTATCATTGTGGATTAAATGTATTTTTGATATGATTTGCATGTATCGATTCCCTGATCTGGGAATTAAAACAGTCCAAACCTTAACCTTTTCAGGAGAAAGTATTTAATTTTTTTGAAAGTTTGTAGATAAGCAAAAACCGCTCTGGCAGGAGCGGCTTTTTGAAGAGGAACGATACCTCTGAATTCATAATTTCATGGTATCGCTGTTCGAATCGGAATGCAAGTCTTTAATGACTTCTGCAAACCCCTTTTTATTGCTTATTCACAGATATCTTTAAAATTTTATGCGATATCACATCATGCAGCAAACACATATATTTCCAGACCTAATGCGAAGCAGGGGAGGACGTCTTAGTTCTCCTAAGCTACGAGAAACTTTAGAACAAAGTAACGATTTCACAGGGCTAGAGGAGGGCGTGAACCGTTATGACCTTCTTTTGTTAGTCAAGCGGGTTGGCAAACTTGCCGGCTTTACACCGCGGATGATTTCGTTACTTGATTATTATATGGCCTTTACACGCGATATGGATTGGGAAGAGGGGAGTAGGCCGGTTATTTACAAGTCGATTGCCTCTACTGCTTTGGACATGGGCGTATCAGAACGTCAGATCCAAGCCCTTGAGAAACAACTCTTCGAGGTCGGTGCGATCACCTGGAATGATAGCGGCAATCACCGTCGTTACGGCCAACGCTGCGAAGAGACAGGCCAAATTCTCTACGCTTTTGGTGTTGATCTTACACCTCTGGCGTATTTACGCGCAGAATTACAACACAAACTCCATGAGAAGCAGCTCCGCGATAAAGCATGGATGGAAACAAAGCGTCAGGTGTCCTATTACCGCCGTCAAATCCGCAGTATTTTGCAAGAAGCACAAGATGTATTGGAGCGTAACAGGGTAGGGGAGGCATTGCCTGTTATTCTTGAAGAGGCTGATGTTCTCGATTTTACACGCCGCTATGAGGTGAAAGCAGGTGCGATCCGCACCTATATGGCACTGGACACATTAAGATCACTCCTTGATGAGCATAAAACACTCTATGAGGCTCTATATCAAAAGATTAGTGCGAATGATGATCAGGTCAAAATAACATCAAATAAGGAAGAATTGTCTCAAAAAGATTCATCCGGGGACGATTCAAACAACGTCCACTACAAATATACCTACAATAATAAAATCTTTAAAAAGATTACTTGTAGGGACAAAGCCCAAAGCTTTCAAAAAAGCGTAGCGGAATCTCCTCAGAAGACTTCCAAAATCTCAGATAGTGGAAATAATGCATCAGAGGCTCAGGATGTTGTGTCTTCTACAGGCCTACAGCATGTGAGTCTGAAACAATTGCTGAATATTGCCAGTGATCGGTTCAAGGAACATCTACCGATTGAGCCACGTCCCATGAACCACCGAGATTTTATTGAAGCTGCAAATAGCCTTAAGGACTCTTTGGGAATATCCCAGAAGTCATGGGGGCATGCGTGTTTGACACTGGGTCGGATCGGGGCAGCTGTGTGCGTCATTATAACGGATCAAGCGACATTGCGTGATGAGAACCGTGTCACAAAGCCCGGTGCGTATTTTAACGCCATGATCAACCGAGCAAAGGTTGGTGAGCTGAAGCTTCATCAATCCATCATGGGTCATTTGAAGCGGGATGATGCCTTTGATCCATCCAACAGTAACGATTTTAATGCTCCTGAGAGAAAGGTTTAGAGCTATGAATGTCCAAAAATACATGACTGAGTTATCCTATTTACCCTTAATTCTTGGTCAAAACTATCGGCATCGGCTTCATAATACTTACCGTTATACGGAAGATTTGCGTAAAATCATGGCTCGTACGCGGTGTTCATGGGTGGTTGAGCGTATCTTTGCCCTTCAGAGTAACGAGAGCGCGTGTTTTGATGGCATCATTCAGCACTGGAACTTGAACATCATGCCGGATCGCTCAGTGATGTTCTCTTGCTCAGATGAACAGGGGAGGGTGGTATATTATGAACACGGCTATCCCGATCAACCTTTGCAGCAAGATCTGGCCTTTATTTTTCATCGCAATCTTCTGCATGTGAGGGCGTGAGCTCTATAGTAAACCTCTTAATCACTTTACGTTTGAATAGGGTAGGTTTGAGATTGGAGAACAGGGACAATGGCAAAAAAAACAAAATAAAGATAAATTACGAGCTGGAATATTACGCTGCTTTTGATTGGCGGGGTAATATTCTGGATGCCACGATCAAGAGAACCAAGGATGAAGCAACAGCTGCACTGCATCGTTTTAATCCGCCCATTGTAAGCCATGACTATATTTATGAAGTTCTACCCATTATGATCGGTATTGATACACGTCAAAGTCAGCAGGAGTTATTTAAGGATGTCGAATAATAAAGTTCAAAGCTTGGGACAGTTGGGTATTCATGAAGATGAATTTGAAATCCATATGACTGACGAGGAAGATGGTGGTGCGACTATAGAACTTGAGCTTAAATCTGATGAGGCTCAAGAAATATTTAGGGCTGCCTGTGCGCGTGCCGGCCTTTCTCAAGATCAATATCTAAGATTACTCATTTTAGGCGATTAAATCCCTAAAGTCTGCGAATAGCCTATAGACAAGTTAGTAGTTATTAGTTACTATTGTAACAGTTAATAGTTATTAACTTCATATCCTCACAGTTTAATATTCACACATTAGGAGAAAGCCCATGCCCGTTATTGTTTTTGCGAGTCCAAAAGGGGGAGCCGGTAAAACAACATCTGCATTTTTGCTTGCCACAGAATTAGCTCACCGTGGTTTAAAAACACATGTCATTGATGCTGATCCGAACCACCCGATTGCAAAATGGTCAGAAGGGGGAGGGAAAGCAGATAATTTATGTGTGACATCCAATGATAGTGAAGAGACAATTTTAGAAGACATCGATAAAGCGTCGAAGAGTTCCGATATTGTTGTTGTTGATTTAGAAGGAACAGCTAACCTGTCAGTTGCGTATGCGATCTCAAAAGCGGATCTTGTGATTATACCTTCACAACGTTCTACATTGGATGCGGAAGAGGCTGCGCGCGCAGTTGCTCTTGTCAAAAGGCAATGTAATGTCACAGGGCGGCAAATTCCTGTTTCAATTCTTCTGACCAGAACCAGTCCTGCTATTCGTTCAAGAGGATTAAAGCGTATGGTCGATAGTCTTGAGAAAAACCGTATTGATAGTTTTCTAACAGAAGTGCATGAGCGCGAAGCTTATAAAGCGATTTTTGATCATAAGCTGACATTAAACCAGATTACATCGTCGCAGGTGAGTGGTTTAGATAAGGCCAGAAGCAATGCTGCTAATTTTGCGGCGGAAGCCATGAAAAAAATTCAAGGACAGAATGCATCTAAAACATCACAGGAGATTGCCGCATGAGTGAACTTGATAATGCTTCAGATCCATTTGCCGATATTAACTTTGATGATTTTAAATCAAATGAAAATGTTGATCCTGGCCCGACAACAGTTAATCAAGATCAGATAAGGCGATTGGCTGAAGAGAATGACTTTAAAAGCCGGGAAGGGAATAAGCCCAAAGAAAAGATTATCGTGAAAACATTTTCTTTGTTTCCCTCAGATCATGAGATCATCAATCAGGCGATTAAGGATTCTATTGATCGACATGGAAAAACGTCATCCGGTTCCGATATTGTCCGCGCAGCCCTGCATGTGTTTGCAACATTAAGCGCTGATGAGCAAGATAACTATATTCAAAAGCACAAAGGTAGAGGTCGCAAAGGGTAAAAGTTTTTGCATCGCTTTCGCGATAATTTTCATTTACGGCGCATCGTGTCCGATGCTTGGAACCCCTAGACCAGCTTATATCAAAATCGTGGAACTGGCGCGGTTTGTAAAGCATCTTCCGCCGTAAGTGAATGTGGGGCAGCAAAGCTGCCAACATTCCTAACGGTCTCCCGAAAAGACACTTTACAAATCCCCGGATTTTGATCGATCGTCCGATATTGCCCCCGCAAAGGATAAACCCTTCGCGGGGCTTTTTGTTTTTTCTTTTTGGACGCTCGCCGCTTGGCAAGGGTTCAAGCGAATGGATTTTTTAAAGAAAGGACAAATTCATGCTTCACGCTCAAACACTAGAACAAGATCAAACTTTAACGCTATCGGACTTAGATCATTTTCACGGTTCAGAAACATTTTATCGTTTGCCGTTATTTCGGAAATTTATCTATACAGAAGGCGTTCAATATGTTGCTGAAAAAGCGGGTGCATACTGGCTTTTAGAAAAAATATTTGCCTGTGAATCCTGTGTTGCCGCATTAAGCGATCAAGCTTTTACGGTCTGGACATTGGAAAAGAAGCCAGAAGGTCACGGCGCAATGCTGACGTGCTCTGATGGAAACGGCGTAAATCTCTATGCCGAAAATATTATCTATACGGATTTTCCACTTGAAAGCCTGACTTTGTGGTTTACCGGAAATACCTTGCTTTTGCCTTCTGAATATTAAGGGGGCAATCATGCACATCCATTCATTCAAAATCAGAACCAGCCAAGCAACGATTCAAACAATTGCCCGTGATGAAGAGGCGGCCAAAGACCTCGTCATGCGATCTGAATTATGCCCTGAAAGCGCGATCTTAAGCGTTGAACGGCTTAATACCCACCTGAAACTCTAAACCAACTTAAAAGAAGGAAATAAAACTATGACCTATGAAATCGAAACACAAAAAGGCTTTGACGGATGGCGCGCGGAAAGTGTTGCTGTTTTGGGCGAGACACCAGAAGGAACAAGAAAGCTGGAGCTAACAACATCGAAAGCCCGTGGCGGTATTGCTGCACACGTAACAGTGAGCATTTACAAGGATTGTGATAGCGGATTTTCGTCAAAAACAACGGAAATATTCGGAGATTTTCGTAAATCCAATATCGCGCCGACACCCTGCAAGCGGGTTACAGAAAAAGCCATTCTTGAGGTGCATGAAAAAGCGCTTTTGCAGATGGGTGATCTTATCGCAGAGGCTACAGAATTTTACCGCACAAAAAACCGAGAAGCCGCTTGATTGCTGCATAGAGGCCAGTCTTTGAACTGGCTTCACAGGAGCAATTACGCCCCAAAAAAACAAAAGGACAAAATCATGACATTACAAACATTAAAACTAAGCCAAATCACGCCAGTCGCAGATAACCCGCGTAAAACGTTCGATGAACAATCCATTGAAGGACTGGCGCAATCTATTTTAACAGATGGGTTATTGCAAAATCTTGTGGTGGCAAAGCCCAAGGGCAAGAAGAAAAAACATCCGATTATCTGTGGTGAAAGGCGTTTTCGTGCCTTGACCTTGTTACAAGAGCGCGGCGATCTGGATAAAGAGTATGCGGTTGCTGTTGAAATCAAAGACGATTTAAGCGCAGAAGAGATTTTACGCATGGCAACGGTTGAGAATGTGCAGCGTGAGAACTTGCCGCCTTTAGAAGAAGCACAGGCCATTGCCGCATTGATACAAGATGGTGAGCATCTGGATAATATCACCGCGTAAACTGGTTTAGGGGTTCAAACCATTCGCCGCCGTTTGATGTTGTTGGATTTGATCGAAGAAGCACAAGAGCAATTACGGGCAGGGGATATGACCCTTGCACAAGCGGAAGCTGTCTCTATCGGAAGTGCCGAAGATCAAAAAAGTGCTTTAAACTGGATTGGTAAGGGCTGGAATGACAGCCCCGACGATATCAGGGAAGAAATTATAGGCCGCAGTCCCAGTGTTGATTTAGCGATCTTTGATCGTGAACTATATAAGGGCGCATATATCAGTGATCTATTGGCAGAAGATGACAGCACGTTTTTTGCGGATGAAGAACAGTTTGAGCAGTTACAGCGCGAAGCCATTGAAAAGCTGATTGAACAATATGAGCAAACACATGACTTTGTTGAATTTGTCGAAGGGTATTTTTCATCTTATCAATATAACGAAGTTGAAGAGGGCGAAACAGGCGGTGTTGTGATTGTGCTGCGGACATCTGGCGAGGTTGAAATCCATGAGGGACTTAAAAAACCTGAAATTGATGATTCCAACGTGATCGCCCTAAAGCCAAAGCAAAAAGCCACATACAGCAATCCTTTGCTGTGCTATATGGCGATGCACAAATCTGTTGCGGTGCAAGCATCCTTGCTTGAAAACCCGCGCATAGCAAAAGAACTTGCCGTTGCGAATAGATTATATCGGTTCAGAAATCATGATGCGCTTTCTTATTTTGAACATGAAGAAAATGGCGCAATTCCATCTGCGATAGAAGCGATCAACACCAAAGCTATGTACGTCGTCAGAGTATTTTGGACACAGCGCGTAAAAATATAAGGTGTGCTTCTGGCTCCTTGGTTTAAGTTTAGGCTGCTTTTTGCTGCCAGTACAATTGTTTTCTTAAAGTCATAGTTTT
>Ga0181380_1000541_pt1 | contig 16891 bp, 25 predicted proteins | sample 3SPOviralmetaG_FD_130116 | JGI IMG/M metagenome (GOLD analysis project Ga0181380, IMG submission 130116) | Marine viral communities from the oligotrophic San Pedro Time Series (SPOT) site, San Pedro Channel, CA, USA - 3 SPOT_SRF_2009-08-19 | ecosystem: Environmental > Aquatic > Marine > Strait... | reverse complement strand
GCTTTAAGTGTTGTTGGTTTTTTTTGTTTTAGATTGAATATGTAATCAGGCATTGTCTTTATCTCTAGGGTCTTTTCCTAAAGCAAACTCAAGATTCCATATTGCTTTCTTGATGTTGTCTACTCTTGCACCTTTATTATACATACGGAAAACATATTTGAAGGCATTGATCTCAGCCCATTTAGTCACCGCAGGTCTTCCAAAGATTTCTACCATGATATCTATACATTCCATATTGTTTGGCATTTTGTAATGACTAGGGTTAATGTTATCTAAGGTTTTGTGGTGTTTAGCTATGTCTTCCCATTCTTCTTTAGTTGGTAATGCAGGTACTTCTTTTTGTAGTCTCTGCCAATCTTCTTTAGTTGCTTTCTTGTTCATTATTATTTTTCTCCTTACTTATTACTTGCATGTCTTTAAATCCAATCCATTCTCTTGAGTCCCAATACCATTCACACTCAAAGATTGTCCCTGTAAAGAAACTTACTTCTATCCAATCGCCTTCTGGTGTCATCTTTTTACCTACGATTTCACATAGTCTTTCTTTCTGTTGTTTCACTTTGGTTTCCATAGTTTTATTTTGTTTTTCTTTGTATCCCAATCGGTATGCCTAAGTATTCTGGCTAACTGTGATTGAACTACAGCATCTTTCTTAGTTAATCCTGCTTTGATGTATGCTTGGGCTACTAAGTCCCAAGTAGGATGATTTCCTAAGACTTTAATAGCTGTCTTTTCTCCTATTCTTGGGCATCCTTTATAACCATCTACTGAATCACCGACTAAACATTGAGTTAACCAATTGTAATCAGCATCTTTAGGTTTAATCTCAAGTAACTCATCACTCATGGGTCTATATAGCTTGCCTGAGATTGTCTTTAGATCTTTATCATCACTCACGATAACTGTAGGTGTTTTATTAGATGATTGGATGTATCCCATAACATCATCAGCTTCACATTTAGGCTCAACGTGATATGGGTAAGTTTCTTTACACCAATCAACAAATGCTCTATATCCAAGTGGTTTCCTAGTCTTTTTTCTTCCTGATTTGTAGAGAGGGTAAACATCTTTTCTAAAGTTATCTGGTGCAGACAAACACATTAGTATTTCTGATGTATTTAACTTTTGACAAAAGCTATCTATTTGTTCTGTGAAAATCTGTTTAGCTACTTTAAGATCTGCGTATAGACTCCAAATGTCTTCTTCTTCAGACCAACAAATTTCTTCTTCTGAGGCGACACAAGATCTATATAGGTATAAATCAGCATCAATTAATAATGTTGGTTTACTTTTCGATAAGGTCGCGTAACGCATTGTCTAACTCCTTTTTAAAATTCATACCTGCTTCAGTTATTAACCATTCATTACCATAGATATCATCTTCATAATTAATGCAGTTGGTAATAAAATTCATTGAGGCACAAATAGCTATATGAAAAGCACCTTCTCTTGAAAATGTAGATTTAAGTGTTGGAGGTTTTCTCCATGCTCTATCTAAAACAATATAGAAAGATAAGATCTGCTCTACATCTTCTTTAAATTCAGCAGGTTTATCTTTAGTGGGTTTCAGCCCAAGAGCTTCCAATGGTAAATCCTGCGGAGATTTGCATCTCCCAATTATTTCCTGCTTCTTCCGCCATTCTTCGAGAGATGTTACCGACATATTCTGCATCCTTATTTAAAGTTCTTATTTGTATTTCGTCATGGATAAAACCACATATCTTTGCGTCTAACTTTTCTTTTGTTATCAATTGATCTACTTCTTGTACCCATTTCTTTGAAATTATTGCTCCTGTAGATTGGAGTAATTGGCTAAGAAGTTTATGCTCACTACGAACATAGAGTTTTCTTCCGTCTAGTCCCTTGATATAACCTTTCGCTTTATAAGCTCTAGCTAACTCATTCTTTAATCTTTTGTATGCAGGGACAGATCTCTCAAAGTCTGCTTTAAGTTTCTTCCCATCTCTTGAGTTACCACCTACGATTTTTCCAATAAGAAAATCACCGCCACCAAAGATAAGCGAATAGATAAATGTCTTAGCTTGATCTCTAGTTTCTAAACCTGCACTCTTTTGATTGAAACTATGGATATCACCTTCAAGTATCTGCCTGTAGTATTCATTATCATCATCTAACCAGTAAGCTAAACAACGTAACTCTAAAGCATCTAAATCTGAGCCAACAATTGAATATCCTTCTGGGGCAGTAAACAATGATCTACATTCTTTTCCATACTTAGCTCTTACACTTGGTACTTGAGCAAGATTTGGTGATCTATGGCAAGCTCTACCTGATACAGCACCATTACTTATTAAAGTATGTTTAAGGTAGTTATCTTTACCACATAACTTTAGCCATGCTTGATTACCTTCAGCTAACTGTGAGATTCTTTTAGTTAACAAAAACATCTCTGCTAGTTTCTTTGCTTCAGGATATGGGAGTGTACTTAAGACACTTTCGTCTATCTTAGCTTCACCAGAAGGAGTCCATTTATCAGGTTTCCAATCGTATTTATCTTTTAGACACTTATAGATGTGTTTCCTGCTGTTAGGATTGAATTGGATTTCCTTTTTCTTTATAAATAGTTCACCTTTTACATACCCAAGATTCTTATTGTTAACTTTAGGTGTAAAGGGTGTTTCTACAATCCAGTTTGGAAATAAAGTAGTTAACTCAGATTCTAATGTTGTTCTTCTTTGAGCTAACTTTGCATAAAGATTACTGGCTGCTTCGACATCAAAATACCATCCATTGTTTCCAATTCGATAGCAGATTTCATTGAGTGAATGTTCAAGATCTATAGATTCTTTACTGAAATCCTCAGCCATTAATAAGTTATATAAATCTCTGGTTACTGCTACATCTTGCTTACAGTATTTGAGCATTTCTTCATTACATTCTTCCCATCCACCTGAATAATCATCCTTTAGATTACTCATTCTCATACCCCATGCTTTTAAGCTGTGGCTTCCATACATTCTTTTGAGAAACTCAGGAGGTAAAGACACATTACTGAAATCATCATTGTATAAATTAGCTTTGACTAGCTGTGATAAAACTAAAGTATCTGTGGCTTTCTTTACTTTAAACTTTGGGTAAACTTTTTGAATAGCAGGGATATCGAATCGAACAATGTTATGCCCAATGATCTCATCAGCATCTTCAAGTAACTTTAAGACTGCTTCAATATCAGTAGAAACTTCTATTTGTTTATCTTTAGAGTCTAAATCGACATAACCAATACAATGAATCGTATCTAATTCTTCAAGTAATCCATTAGATTCCAAGTCGAATACAATTCTTGACATCAGTTGTTACTCCTTTCAGCTACATCTTCTACTGGTGAACCATTGGCATCCCAAGATCCTTCTGTTGGTTTCTTCTTTTTCTTTTTGTTTCCAAAGATGCGATCAAATTCGCTATCGTATTTCTTTTTATCTACAGATCTGTAGTTGTCTCCTTTTGACATATACCATCTCCATATTGAGTATCGAATAAAAATATCGGCTGTGATTTTCCGATATAGGTGTTTAAAACATTAAATTCCATGTATTCAAATGCCTCATCAGGTGTCATTTTGTCCCTAGTAACAAGTACATCAATACATTTAATTAAAGAGTAAATAAGTCTTTCTTCTTGGACTGCTGTATCAAAAGTTTGCCCTAAGATTGCTTTGTCAAAACCATCGGCTTTCAACATTAGTTACTCCTTATTCTTAAAATTTACTGTCTTTATCAGCATCTAATAAACGACCAGTTTCCCTGTTGTAAGCTAAAGTACCTGCGTAACCTACTTCACCAGTGAATCTGTTCTTTAAAACTTCTAGTGACCTGTAATCAGATGGGTTATCTTTGTCAACATTTAGGGATAGACAAAAATCACTTAGTTGCGCTATAGAATGTGATCCCCTAAGTTCACTAAGTTTTGCTTTAGATCCATTCTCATGACTACCTCCGTTACTTGGTCTTTTCAAATGGGAGACAACGAATAAACAAATGTCTAAGTTTTGTACTAAAGTTCTTAATGAAGTCATTGCTGAATCAATTAACTGTCTCTCTGATATGTTTCCTTTCAAAGATCCAGTCAAACCGCTAACTAATATTGATAAATGGTCTATAACCAAATATTTACAGCCGAAACCTTTAGCCATGTACTCAATTCGATTCAAGATAGTGTCTACTTGAGAAGCTCCGAAATGGTCAAATAGATAGATAGGGTGTTTCTTAAATAGCTTATCAAATGCTTTCTTTATCTCTTTTTCAGTAGCTACATCATGGTCAATACAAATGTTTTTATTTAGCTCAATACCTGTTAATCCTTGTATAGTTCTCTTAGTAGATTCCTCTAACATGATTGCGCCACAAGTATTTCCATTTGTATGTAAATGGTAGATAAGTTCTTTTAAGAAAGTTGATTTACCCACTCCACTTCCTGCGCATATACTAATCAATTCTGAAGTTCTTATGCCTCTAGTGATGTCATTGAGTCTTTGGTAAGGATAAGAAACTGATGAAGCTACATCCGATTTACCGACAACACTTCTTAATTCTGCTGAACTGGTGATACCATCAGGTCGATAAGTTTTAGCTTGCCAAATAGAATTAATGATTGCTTTGGTATCACCTTTTAATAAAGCTTCATTAGCATCTTTGTATGGTGCTATAGAGGCAATCTTAGCTTTACCTACTGGTAGACTCTCAGCACATAGTTTGGCTGACTCTATACCTGCCTCATCATTATCAAACATCAAGATTACTTCTTCAAAAGCTTCTAAGTAATCCCATGCTTTCATAAGTGACTTTTTACCTGCCTGACACCCATTAGGTAAACTTACAGTTGCCCATTTGTGACCTTGAGCTTGGCTGACTGACATAGCATCTAGTTCACCTTCAGTTATCACTAGCTTTTTACCAGTGCTAAACAAATGACTACCATAAAGTGTCATTGCTTTGGCATCCCCAAGTATCGTAAAGTTCTTTGAGGAGTCTCTAAGTTTCTGAGCTACTACTTGATTGTTGTTATCTCTGTAGCAAGCTACTTGTACTGGTTTACCCTTGTAATCATCAACCAACATATAGTTGAATTTCCTACAGGTTTCTTCGGTTAAACCACGCTTCTTTAGTGATGCGTATCTTCCATCCAGTAACCCTTTACTTTGATTGTTAACTACAGCAACAATATCTATTGATCCACTCATAGCAGGTGTATGCGTTTCACACGCAAAACAGTAAGAATGCCCATCATCATATAAACTGTTAGCATCAGATGATCCGCAGTTGTCACATGGTATGTGTCTTAAAAAATTACTATCACTACCATCATCCATTGCTCTCTCCTTAAATTAATGAAAGGGGACAGCCGAAGCCATCCCCTACTCTCCTAAGAGTTACTTATGCTCATTTAGCCAATCGGGGGGAATTGACCTGTTTGCATATCTAAATCCATGCTTGTCACAGTATTGTGCATAAGTAGTTTTAGAACCCTTGTATAACTTGCTTTTTGCATTACTAAATACAAATCTGATATCTATCTCAGGAAATTGCTCTTTGATAAACAAGTGTTTTTGTCGATCACCCACATTCCATATACCCTTCGTTTCTACGAAAAAGAAACCGCCTTTCTTGGGTAACTTAAAATCGGGACAATACTTGGCATTTCTTTGGGGTACGACATAACTAATCTTTTCCTGTTCGTAGATTACTTTGTGACCTGCATCTGCAATTTGTTTAGCTATCTTTTCTTCTAAACCAGAACGATATCCATAACGGATACCTCTCATCTTAGAAGCGGTCTGCCGTGTCTTTGGTTTCTTCTTCTTTGTCATCGAATGTATCCTCTACAGTTGCTTCACTAGCCACGAATCCACCTTCTACAGAATCGAATCCTTCACTATCTTGTGAAGTGCTTGCATCTACAGGTTCAATGACCTGTACTTTATTCAGTTGTAGTGTGATACCTTTCTGACCGCTTACTGTATATGGGTTTATAGTCCCACCAATACGGACTATTGATCCTCCCCATAAATCAGGTACTTGTTTACCTGCAAGCATTTGACCATTAGAGTCAAAGAATTTAGGTGCATACTTAGATTTGATCTTGATGATGTGTTCACCAGAATCTTCATCTACAGAAATAGGTAGACGATACTTTCCTTTCTTTCCAAATTCTTCTTCGGCAAGCTGTTTGCATGTATCAAGAAGATCTTTACAGTCATCTACAATTAGATTTACTTTGTAGACTCCTTCTGGATTAAACTGAACATCAGGTTTTGTCAAATACGGATACTGACACCTACCAGTTGAGGTTACGAACTTAACTCTCTTTTGAGCCATCTTTATTTACTCCTTTAGTTTTAACATTGTTTTCCTGCGGTAAATTGATACCTAAACGCTCTGCTTCCTTTAGTAAATCTTTCGGTAGCTTTTTACCTTTAGACATCAAATTCTGAGCTAATCCCAAAATTGCTTCTCTTGGGTGCATTTTTATTCCTTTTTTATAGTTTTGTGAACTGAAAGTAACCATTACACTCATGAAAAACAGTAAGCACTCTCTCTGATATCCTCCAGATTAAGTTTGCCTTTCTTTGGTATTTCTTTTAGTTTGTTTGTGTTCGGGTTATTTAACTGCTGTCGTATCTGATCCTGTATATCAGCATACATACACCAGTCTTTATACATGTCTATGAATGCCTCACGGACACAACCATAGAGTCTTGAAGTATCATTGATTGTAGTAGCAAATGAATCATGTATAACAAAGAAATCATTGATACCCTCTTTCTTACAATAGAGAACTGTAGACATGAGATGAGAAGCATCCATAGAGTGAATTACATTAGGTGATATACCTGATCTTGATTTTTTCCTATCAATCTTAGTTTCATCACGCTCTCTCACAGTTATTTGACTTCTTTTCTCTACCATAGCTACTCTATCGTACAAGAAGATCCTGACTTTCTTAGCGTTCCAATGGGTATACTTTTGTACTACAGGAAAACCAATGGGTGTTTCCCAACGCATAGATTTATTTTCAGCAGTCAAAGCATCTACAGTAGACTGAAAAAACTTCATACCACCTGCAACACTAGATATAACTTCTTCTATGGTTTGGTAATTTATCGCGGCTAAAAATGAAGTGGCTTTTCTTTCTACATCTTGAAATGGATGTTTGTCGATTTCACCTCTCATAACTTTATCTTTTAGTGGTTTCATAAAGTCATCAAAGAGTTGGTCTGAGAATCCATATTTCTTACTTGAATACCCATAAGTCATACAGTTTCTTTTTACAGTAGACCTACTGACTCCGTACTCTAACCACAATTCAGCTAACTGTGGAAATGTCTTCTTACGTTCTCTATATGCTGTAGAATTTAGTTTCCCTTCATAATTAGGAAACAAAGATAAAATAGTCTGATCAATGTCAATTCCATCTTTAATCTTCTTAAGTTTTTCCACTACTCTATCAGCTACATTCTGGTAAACATCTTGAGGTTTGTCTGTCTTAGTCAAGTTGACCATAGCACCATCAGTATCCGATAATGAAGCAGCACTATAATGTTGGACTCCACTACAGCTACCATCAATCGCTATAGGTAGACCACATTCATAATCTTCATCATCAATAATATTAGCGAACTCATGGCAAGCCGCTAGAAACTCAAATGGTTTATCAGCAGATTTCCATTTATCTATGTTGGTAATAAAATCTCGACCACAATCATAGATCATCTCTTGGTTATCTACAGCCCATTTTAACCTGTCATCTAATGATGCTTTTGATATACGATCAAAGTCACCTACGTTTGCTATATGGATGCACAGCCAGTTAAACCCATCGCTAGTTACTTTCTGTTTGTTTCTAAATAAAAATAATGATTTAACATGTGAGTCACGATGGTAATTAAAAAATGGTACAGGGTAGCAACGACCACGGAAACATAGATTCCACGGTAAATAAAATTCCTCGTATTCGCTTAGTTCTCTAGCAGTACGGATGTCTTGATCAAATACTGCCCTAGCACCATCTACTTCTCTGTTTTTAATCATGCGTTCTTTACACTTCAATCGCCACCCTTTCTTTTCTTCATCTGATAACTCATCATAGTTCTCAGGTCTATCAGGGTATTCGTAGTATTCCTTTCTTGGGAATTTATCGACAAGCTCTCCTGACTCCCAACAAAAGTTTACGACCTCCAACATAAATGTATTAATCGTAAGAGGGGTATCTTGGATAGCATTAAGGGCTTTGATGTAATCTGGAGTTTCACCTGCTAGTTTCTTAAGTTTTAACTGGTGTCTTATCGCTTGTCTTTGTTGTGAGTTTGCAGCACGGACTAAAGGTACAAAACTAGCTACTACATCATCTTTATAACAACCAGTATCTATAGATTCCCATGCAATAGGTTTATAAGTTATAGGTGCTAACATGGGTTCGTTCCACATAGAATCGAAATCCATCTTATCTAGCATCTGTCTTGCTTCATAAGTTAACCCGACCATCTTATGTGTCTTCTTAGGTATAGACTTTTCCCATATCTCAAAGACACCTGATGTTCGTAAGACAGCATTGATTACAGGTTCAGCAAAAGGTATCTTATCTTTACCTTTCCATCTTTCTTTAAACTTAGATTTAAATCCTTTTTTCCTAGCTATAGCACTCAAAGCGTTCTTTCTGTATTTTTCTGATGAGTGTTCTTTAGTTACTTTATCGACAACACCTTTTAGAAATCTGTCTTCTTTAGGTAAGTTGCTATCAAAATCTCTTAATTCTTTAGACCATATTTCTCTTTCTACTCTTTCAGCTATCTTAACAATACATGAAGTATGGGAAAGACTTTGAGTTACAGCTTCAAAACATGTAACTAAACCTAAGTAAGCTAAGATATCGACATCCAAATCCTTCATCTCTGAATACCATCTTGACGGTCTACCACCTTCTTTAGTTTTCTCTTTTTCTATGCTTTCTTGGATATCTTTAGATACTTTAGACAAAGCTCCTTTAATTATATTATGAGGGTTATTATGACTAGACCTTCTTTTGTCTAATTGCCCATCGTCTCCTAAGTATCTCTTAAGATACCTGTCTTTACCTCTTTCAAGCATCTTTCTTTCTCTCAAAACTTCATCAATCACATTACTTTTTTTCATAATGTTCTCCATAGATTCCCCTCCTAAAGGATCACCATAATTACTATTTGGTTACTCAAAGTGTCCGTTACAGGCACAAAAAAGCCGAACACCTATGTATTCATAAGTAGGTGAACGGCTATACGTTAGAACATGTAAGGTATCATTCTATTGTTGCTTTTGTCGTGACTATGTTGTTGTGGTAGTTCACATAACGTGGAAATCCAGAACCTTCGTCATAATCGCCAATAGCAATCTCTAAATCGCCCAGAATATCTTTGTTATTCGGTGATTTGACGTACCTTTCATTAGTGTCATCATTGAAATAATGCTTTACTTTTGGGTAATGCCTACAGTCAATAAAACGAGTTGCCAGTTTAGCCCAATATACAAATGATTCGACATGTTCATGAGGTACAACATCAATATAAGATTCTTTACCATCAATTATGTAGAGGTACAAAATACCCACTTTCTGCCATGCTAAAAAGTTTTTCATTTGAGATGATGGGTGTTCAAGATCTTCATTATAAGACGCTCTTGTTTTAATCCAATCTTGCACTACAATATCAAGCTCATCTTCAAATATCTCTTGTAGCCATTTTTCTTTATCTTGGTTCAGCTTGTCTATATGTCTCTTTGTGTTACCTGATAATCTTATCTCTCTTTTTTTATTCACAACAAAAACAGGTTCATCGTTATAAATAAACTCACTTACTATTTTTACAAAATACTTTTGAGCATCTTTAATTTTCTCCCTACACCTATCCTTCTTTGTCACCATTAGTCCCATTACTAATCTCCTCGTCTATCCCTGTTTTATGGTAATTTATCTGTGCGTTTAGAAGTGCTTTAGCAATATCTAGTAAACTATCTTTATTTTTATCATTGAGACTTTCGTATACAAAACTTAAATCGTTTTCTTGTGGCTTGTCGTCAATACCGTATATTAACCATGCAGGCTCAACTTTAAAATATTCACAGATCACTCTGACATGTTTTCTTGTTGGGTATGCCTCTCCCCTACACCATCTACTAACAATACCGTTTGAAACACCTAATTTTTCTGCAAGTTTCCTTGTAGTTAATCCATGTTTCCTTCGTAACATTTGTAGACGATATGCTTGCTTATGTTTGAACATATCTTCTTTACCTCTCCCTTTAGAATGTTCTTTTTTTATATCATGGTTACTTGTCATAATCAAGATTTGCTCTTTTTCATTGATTAATCGCATTGTCTTTCTCTCCTCTATTGTTTGAAATTCCTCCTAACTGATTCATAATCGCAGATAAATTTTCCTGCTTCCCATGAACATATCTTTTAGTTGTATCCATTGATCTATGTCCTAATATCTCAGCAATCAAAACTGTAGGTACACCATGATCATTGGCTAATGTGGTAGCACATGTATGTCTAGTTACATGGAAGACAAAATTATCATCATTACCTACAGCATCCTCTTTAGCTTTTCTCCATGTGTTGTAAAAACTTTTCTGTGTATAAAATAGACTAGGTTTATCTCGTAGCGAAATTAATGCGTCATTAGCGTACTTATTAATCGGGACTATACGTTCATGTCCGTTTTTAGTTTGATACAGATGTACTATCTTGCGATCTTTAGATATAACACCATAAGTTTTATTCTGTTCTTTACATTCTTCTTTATCTAAACCAATAGATAGTATTTCTCCTTTTCGCATTCCTGTTTCTAAACCAAGAGTAAAGAAATGTTTAACGTAAGGATGACGGCTGTTGTCTAATATTTGATTTACTTTATTGATTTCCTCATCTGTAAAGAATCTTGGTCTAGTTTGTATCTCTCTAGTTTGCTTAATCTTCAAAGGTTCTTTGATGTACCCATATTTAACTGCAAGTTTAAAGAATCCAGATATCGCAGCAATGTATCTATTACATGTCGAGTCTGCTAAACCGTCTACAGTATTTATGTGATGTATGAATAAATCGACATCAATTTCTTTTACCTCGTCAATGTATCTGTTTGCTATGTCTTGATATTCAAAGAATCGTTTTATCTTTCTTGTGTTTTCTACTCTGTGTTGTTCACAAGATTTATTCCAAAGCATCGCATTATGTTTGATGTAAAAGTCTTGTATTTTTATTTTCACTTTAGGTCGCCTCCATTAATTGAATCCTAGAAGGTCGCCATAATTGTTTTGCTTCATTTTTTATCTCTCCCTATTTATTACATGTAGAAAGCGGAAAAAATCTTGCAACCTTTTACCTATAAAAATGGGAGTACCCCGAGTAGGATTTGAACCTACGACCTCAAGATTAGGAATCTATTGGTCTGTTTTTATAGAAAAGCTTGATCGCTTTCTGTATGTTTATGGTTACTAGATTACATTTTTTTCGTCACATGTCAAATCTTTTGTATTAAGATCACCAAAACTAATCTTGAAAAAACACCGATACAACTAACTTATTTTTATAAATTTAAGATTGAATTGCTGGTGTTTTCTTTTGTTTTTAAAGGGTTACAAGACTAGAAATTGTACTATGTATTTTCTTATGTTTACTTTGTAACCTATTGTTTTTCTTCTTTATTTGATGCTCCAAAATAAAAGCTAGATATCCCTGACACTAGACCGCCAAGATACCCAAGCACAAGACTGACTATCGTATCTGAGTTTTGATCTGGAGGTAAAATTGTGACTGTAAAAATATATCCAACAAATGCTAATAATGAGATTAACCCAAATACTTTTGGAGTCCAATCTTCTCTAAATGAGTCTCTAGCATCTTGGATATCAGCAGTTTCTAAAGCATACAAATCGACATCTAATTCTTTCATTTTTATTTCAAAGTCTTTATCTATTTTCTTTAGTTCTGCTAATTGTTCTGGTGTTGCATTTTGTACTGCTGCTTCAAGTTTCTTTGGCTCTGGTTCACAGCCTAAAACTTCAGCTACCATTTTAGCTGCTGTACCACCCATGCTTCCACCTAATGCTGTACCGATTGTTGGTGCTACAGCTCCTATTAGGTTTTTAATCTTTGAGAATTTTAATTTCATTGTTTAGCTACCTTGTTTGATTGTTATGGTAGATGAACTACCGCCATTCGTTGTTACCTGATTTACTTTTCCACTTTGATCTATACGGATGTTATAAGAGCCATCTTTAGATACTTGCATTTGTAAGTTATCTTCTACTTGTCTAATGAACTTAACTTCACTATCGTTTACAAATGTATTTATTTGAGTATCACTATCATAACCAATAGCAGTACCTTTGATACCATCGGCTGACAGTGCTTTGTCTGCTTTAGATAACTCATCTACTTCTTGGATGATGTCTAAAAGATCCTCAAGAAAATTAGCAGCAAGATAATCTATATCTAACTCAGTATATTCAAGTTCATCTTTAGCTAATCCATCTTCTTCTAGCTCACTAAACTCTAAGAAATCGACATCAAGAATATTGTCTGCTACTGCATTAGATTCTTCAGTTTCTTGTTGGATAGTTTCTGGAGGATTGACAATTAACATGTTATCAATCATGTCTAAAGTTAAATCTAATATTACTGCTGGTGTTGGAGCTGTCTCAAAGTTATAGACTGTAGTAGCCTCATAAGCTTTCGTAAGAACTACCCGACCTAAAGCAGTATCTACCGTTATTTCACCACTTGAGTTACCGAACTCATCAGGTAAAAGTATTACGAGAGCTTCTCCAGTTTCTTTTACAGTTATTGTAAAGTCTGTGCCTCTTATTCCAATGGTAGCAGCATGTGTTCTTACAACAATATTATCGTTAGGTATACGTTTCTTTTTACTGGATATAAATCTTCCAGTACCCTTAACAAAGTTAAGAGCCATACTAGACTTACTTGGATCAGGATCAAAAACAAACTTGTCAATAATGACATTACTGTTTTCTGTTAAACGTATTGTAGTTTCATCTCTGAAAGTAACTCCCATCCTACCTTTAGCAGTCTCTAGTTTATCCATAGAGTTAAGAGAAAAATCTATTGAACTTTCGTATGGTTTGTCTCTTACTACTCTGGTGTTTCCGTTGAGTTCTGTAATACTTCCTATATCAACATCCAACGCTTGTGCCTTGATCTGACTGGTTGATGCAAACTGAGCCACCAGAACCATCACTAAGTACCCTAAGCCAGTCATTGTCTTGCGTAGATTGTTGGTCAATGTCAAAACTCCTTGTTGAACCATCATGTTCAATTTTGAAATATGCGCCAGCATAGCCATCCCCATTGTAATCAAGATTATTTGAATCACCATCGAGATCAATATAGTTCGTAGCAGAATCTACATCTAAATCAATGTGAACAGTATTCCCAGAACCTTGAACTATAGTGTCTATATCTGCACCACTAGCTAAAGAATTAGTAGCTAAGTCTAGTGTCATGGTATTTGTGCTTCCATCCACATTTACATTTACATTTGCGTTATCTGCTGAATTCGAGTTGCCAGCATCAACTTGAATAGTATACGAGTTAGTATCCCCATCAAAATCAAACAATCCTGTAAATGAGTCTGCGTTTATGTCGCCTAACATTTTGTTATTGTTTCCAATTTGATTGACATCTAATGTCATCGTAGCACCATCGAGATCAAACGGAGTCATAGATCCATGTGCTGATAAAAGTCCACCTATTATGTTACCGCTACCAAGTTGTTCTAAATCTATATTTGCTGTAGCACCTACTTGATCTACATAGATCTCATTATCATCAGCTTTAACTTCGTTAAATAAATAAACGCTACCTGCTATTACAGCTACACTAAATAAAGTACAATCTAGCATACTAATTAGTTTCTTCATTTTTCCAATACCCTCTGTTGAGTCCAATATTAATTATATTCAACACTCCTTCTTCAATAGCTTGTTGTAAGGCTATAGATGTACTTTCGTTTTCACTTGCTCCACCTTCTATTTCTACTAACTTTGTACCATTAGATATAAACCTAAATAAATCTTGAGATACACCTACTGATATAACACTCTTACTAACTAAAACTTCTATTAGAACCTCACCAGTAGACACAGATACAAGCCTAAGAGACAAAGTAATTATGTCTTCTCTATATTCTTTACTTGATCCGATACCTAAGTACCTAGCTCCTATACCACCTGTTTTTACGTTAGTATCTATACTTAATACAGCACCCTGCATTAGTAACCCTGCCAATAAAAGAGGTTTGACGACACTCTCTTCTTCAAACGTTTCTCTTGTTGAACGTATTAATTGCCTTTCTTTGGTTAAACTGTCTAATCCAACTCGTTCTGCTACTTGGAAAAACTTACCATTAGCTGCATGTTTTAAAGCTCTTATTAAGAAAGCTTCTGGTGCTTGAGTAATTGCTGTAGAAAATAAAGCAAAGTTACCATTAGACTTTCTTTGTCCTGTATGATCTAAAAAGCTATTAGGATATATAGCTATTACAGGTTTTCTTATGGCTGGCTTTAGGTTTAAAAGTTCTTCATTTTGTAACTCAAGTATTGAAGCTTTTTTTATTACTATATAAGGAATACCACCTTCTTCGAGTAATGCTGTATATCTTGGAGTACAACTAGAAAGTAAAGCTACCGATAGGGACAGTAATAGTAGTTGTACCGCCTGTTTCATCTGTAATCGTAAGCGTAATAAGTTCATCTTTCACCATATATTCAATCGTGTTACCTTCCAATTCAAGCTTACCTTCTGTTTGTGGTGTCTCTCCGAATAATTGCTCTACCATCTGTCGCGATAGCTGTGCATAGATACGAGATTCTAAGTTACGAATAAAACGACTCAACGTAGAGTTATCTGCTTCTCTTTCTATATCATCTTGATAGGCTTCTAGTTGATCCTTTATTGATTGTCTTCTAGTAGACTCTTGGTTTTCTATAGTCAAATAATGACTTGAAGTATTTATTCCTGAAAAAGAAGGTGACTTAAATCTATGTGACAGTTCATCACTTTTGATTTCTGCAAATGTAATTAATACTAATACAGGTAAAGTTGCTAAGAAGAATAGCTTAATCTTTTCGTTGGTCATCTCTGGTTGCCTTAGCGATTTTATCTATTTCAATTAAATTAGGAACACCAAGTAGTGTCTTTAATAAGACATCTTGACGTATTGTTTGGTTATCTAATGCCCTGACTCTATCTATTAAGGCGACAATGATTCCATGTTGGCTATCTAGTTTATTGGCTAATCGTTCTTCAGAAGTATTGATAATGCTCTGTAGTTTTTCATCGAGTAGGTCTATCTTCTTTTCCATGTTGTCGATTATTCTGTTAATCAACTTCCATATAAAGAAACCTAAAGCACCAGCACTGGCTATTGGGAAACCTACGTCATTAACTAGACGTATTACATCGTCTAACATTAGGATTCACAGCTTCGTATCATGTCTGCTAGATCATGACTTCTCTGCCCTACTTGTTTTGACCATTTAGAGTCTAGTATTTCATCGGCTGCTTCTAGGTATTTTTCATCTCTTAGTAAACCTATAGTCTTCTTAAAGTTTAACAATTTGTTTATACCAATGTTAAAACATAGATTGACCATCACTTCCTGTATTGTCTCAGGTAGATCATTAAAAAAACCAATGTTTCTCTTTAGATCCACGATGCAATCATCTATGTCATTAGCCAACATAAGTTCAGCTTCTTCCATAGAAATACCGTTAGCTTGTATGTTTCTACCTACACCACATGTATAATACCCTGCTGAACATTTATAAAGTTTTAAGACTACACCTTCATGTATCTTTAGTTGATCTTTTAATCTTTGGATTTGCATAGTTTTAAAACCTTATCTTTGATTGATTGTGCTGTATCACTTTCTAATATGCGTATTCCTAGCCAAACGATGGTAAATAAAGCAGCCATGTTGGGAAGAATTTGAGCGTATGTTGCTACGCCTGTAGAAGCTGCTGCTATATCAATTAAATCTTTATCAGTAGATTCCATTATTCTTCCTCGCGATAAAAGTTAACGCTACTTTGGTCTAACTGAGTCCCATTAGTTTGATCTGTTACTGTTATAGTTCCTACAAACTGCTCACCTTGAGAATTGTAAGCTGCAACATAAAATGTATCGCTAGAGGTAACATTAGGTATATCGTAATTACCTGAAGTAATCTGAACGTAGGCACTGCTATTTTTGTATACCAAGATATACTGGTTAGAATCATTACCATTTTTAGTTAAGTTAAATCTCAGGGTAATTGTCTGATTGATCCCAGTTGATGTTGTGCTTGTAGTCTTAAATGCCTGACTCGTAGAACCACTAATAGATCCTAATGAAAAACTACCGCCAGCACTGTATCCGTAAAACTCAGACATCGAGTCTGGCGCACTTTTGGAAGCAGCAGCACTAAGGGTTCTTAGGCTTCTACTTGCGTTACTGAGTTCTGTTCCGATTTGAGACATGGAGATTGCTCCGCTACTTTGAAGTGCCAATTTTATTACTCCTCTAGTTTAAGGTGTACCAGAAGCAGCATCACGCTCTGTTCTGGTTTTATAATCTGACCTTGCTGTTACAAGGGTTATAAAGTCTGCTTTGTTACTTGGTATAGCATCTGTAAAACTCTCATCGTTTATTAATTTAGTTGTCCACGCTTGTTGCATACGTTTCCAACATCCATTAATTTTTCCAGTCATAGCGGCTTGCGCCCACTCATTAATGTTTGTTATATCGTTTAAAAGACACTTTTGATCTGTGTCATCTACTTCTATTGTTATTGTTAATTTTGCCATTTTATTAAACCTCCTTTAAGGTTAATTATTTCATTATTGTT
>Ga0181380_1000538_pt1 | contig 16967 bp, 25 predicted proteins | sample 3SPOviralmetaG_FD_130116 | JGI IMG/M metagenome (GOLD analysis project Ga0181380, IMG submission 130116) | Marine viral communities from the oligotrophic San Pedro Time Series (SPOT) site, San Pedro Channel, CA, USA - 3 SPOT_SRF_2009-08-19 | ecosystem: Environmental > Aquatic > Marine > Strait... | reverse complement strand
TTTTTGGTGAAGAAGATACATCGTTCCAGTTTAATTTTTTACGTAAAATAAGTGTAATTAGATAATTTCTCCATCTCCCATTTTCACCCGCAACACCTTTCCATCTACGAATTTGTCTAATATCATCAGGTGTTCTTCGTCCTTGATAAAAATTACAGTACCATTGTACCCATCCATAAGGATCATATTCTGTAATCCATCCTTTTTCTTCCCAGAATTCCAGTGTGGTTCCAACTTTTACACCATATTTATTGATAGATACATCATATTTATCCCATGGAGTAACAAGCCAAGATTCAGGTATATTTTTCCACCAAGACTTTGGATATTTTTTGTGTTGATTCTTATAGTTTTTTCCAGTAACAGTTGAATGTATGGGACGCCAATAGGTTCCCCCAAAACTTCCTAATTCAAACATTTCTTGAGGTGTTAAATTAGGTTTAAAATCTAGATGGTCTTCAAATACTATTTCTCCATAACTATTTTTCTTTGGTCTTGTCATTATATATAAATCTATATATATATAAATCTAAAAATATTTCAAGTATTTATTATTAATTATTAATTATTAATTATTAATTATTAATTATTAAATTATTTATTATCTATTATCTATTATCTATTATCTATTATCTATTATCATATTTTTCTTGCTTTATTGAAAATATGTGAAATAGAAAATCCTTGATTATCAATGTTCTGATTAGGAGGAACAATACTATTTCTAGGTCTTGAAAAAAGTGGATCTTCATTGACACATTCTTCATATAAATCAATCCGTGTTTCATCTTTACAAGATACTTCATTTGGTTTTATTGAAAATGGGTCGCTAATATGGCGAATAAAATCATTTATTTCTGTAGGAGAAGTCAAATTTTTCTGCCAGAAACACCAATTAAAACACCATCGTCTTCTCAAAATTTCAGCATTTTTTATTTCTTGATTAAACATCTGATCTATAATGGAAAATGCAGACTTTAATAACAAGATTTGTTCTGTATATTTTTTCTTTTTATCAAATAACACATCCATTTGCTTTAAATGGTCTCTAATACTTGTTTCGTATTCTGATTCTTCAAGAGCTTTTAAAAATGCAATTTTATTTTTCACATTTTTTAATTTTGTGATGGTTAACTTTCGCATATCCTCTATTTTTTTAATAATATTAAATACATTTGTACTGTAAATAATTGGATATTTAAGGCGTATAGAACGCGGAATAATAAACTGATTTGTCTCTTTAATATCGGAAATTTTTTTCTCAAAATGAATAAGTTTGTCTTCTAAAATCTTTTCAATATCAGACTTTTCTTTACTAAAAAGTAAAATATGCCCTGAAGTAAACTCAGATGTTGATTGCAACTTATCGTATTGGTGTGCAGAAATTTTATGTGCTTCAGCTTTGGCATCTAATTTTAAAAAATTAATAATACCAAGTAAGAATGAATTAAAAGCACTGAGTGATGCTACAATCATAGCAGCTGCAAAGTAACAATCTTCTGTCCCGGCAGATAAAACCGAGACAACACAACTTATAAAAATCGCAGGTAACATTAGAAAATTTAATTTTCGTTGACAGTGACTTTTTGCCTCCATATAGATAATTTTTTGCCCCTTCAAATAACTAGCTAAAATATCTAACGATGAACTATAATAATCAAACTCATCATAATAATATTTATTGACTTCTTTTTCAACTGAAATATAATTTTGTTTTTTATAATCAATACGAGTATTTGCAATTTCGTACGATTCAACAGAAGAATAGGATGTGCTTGAGTCATCAGTTGTTCGTTCTTGTTCTTGTTCTTCATTAAATTCAACGTGTTTTTCCTTGTTGTTTTCCTTGTTGTTTTCCTTATTAGAATTTTCTATTTTTTCTAATTCTATGTTTTCACCGGTATTTAAAGTGTCTATTGTACGTGTTTGTAGTAAATTTTCCACAGGAGTTGTTCGTAATAGTTTCTTTTTGATATCTTTTGAATTGGAATTATTTTTTTTCATTTTTAGATATTGTTAATAAAACAATTTAGTAGATTATTCGTATAAGTATAAATATAAATAATAATGAGCGACTCCAAAATTATATATTATTATCAAACATTAACAGATTTATCAAGTGTGTGTATAGAAAACACGCCGGTTAGTCACATTGTTCTGTCTTCATTCCATTTTGGTACCAATCCAGATAAATCGCCTTACATTCATTTAAACAATTATCCTCCAACAGATTCACGATTTGCTAAACCATGGGTTCAATTAAAAAATGCATATATGAATTACAATATTCAAATTCATATTATGTTGGGAGGCGCAGGAAGTGCATTTCAAACGATGTTTTCAAATTATTCAACATACTATAATTTACTATTAGAAACCATATTAACTTATCCATTTATAACTGGAATTAATCTTGATGTGGAAGAAGAAGTCTCACTTGATAATATTAAGAAATTAATTTGTGATTTAAAAGGAGATTGTGGACCAAATTTTACAATTACAATGGCACCCATACAAAGTGCATTACAAACAAACCAACCAGGTATGGGTGGATTTTCATACAAGGATTTATACAATTCAGCCGAAGGAAAATATATTTCCTGGTTCAACGGACAATTTTATTTTGAACTTTTGCCAAGTGCTTTTGATGAATGTGTTGAAAATGGATATCCGGCATCAAAGGTTGTTTTTGGTATGATACAAGGACAAGATTTTGAAACAGCAAAAAAAGTTGTATCGGAAATAAAAGCAAAACATCCTGATTTTGGAGGAGTATACATGTGGGAATATTTTAATGCACCACCTGAAGGAGAAAAAAATCCAGGAGCATGGGCGGTTGAAATGAAAAAAATTATTTCGTCATCTAGTAAAAATATATTTTCATCATATTGTACTATTAGTTAGTTAACAATTTACATTCCAGTTGAACCAAATCCACCACTTCCTCGTTCGGTTTCATCCAAATTATCTGTAATTTTAAAATTTGTAAATGGCATAAGATTCCCACTACAAATTTGAAACAATCGTTGATGTTTTTCAACAACATAATCATTTTTGGAAATATTATCTACTTTTGCCATAAGTTGTCCTCGATATCCACTATCAATAATACCAACACTATTAGCTAGACGAAGAGGTGTTTTTGAAATACTTGAACGAGGATATACATAATAGGGCAATGGCATTTCATTTGGACCATAGACTGCACCCGCAATACCAAGAGGAATTGTTGTTGTTTCACCTGCTTTACAAACCACCTTTTCTGGTGTAAAAATATCTACACCAGAATCTGCGTGTTTTTTTGCACTTGAAAACTGTTTATCTTTTACTTCTTGATATTTTTCTGCGAGTTGTTCGTGACTGTCACCAAGAGGACACAAATAAAGCGTGGTTGTAAAAAGTTGAGCCATGATTGAAGTAAATAAATAATAAGTAAAATAGATGGTTTCAATTTTTTATTACATCACTTAATAAAAAATTGAAAAATATTTAAAAGATTAATTGTGAGATACATCAAGATGACTATTTCCAAGCGTTACCAGAGGTTTGCAGATATGGCCAGTGGTGAGGCATTAAAGTCAACTATGCTATTTCAGCATGGTTGCGTAATTACTAAGGGAAAGAAGGTTTTGTTTCGTGGAAAGAATATGCTACGCAATCATTCTGCGGACGGTTTCATACAGGACGACTGTAGTTGTCATGCCGAAGTAGATGCTCTTCGTCGTATGTACCACACTCGAGCTCGAAAAATGGGTCAGGCAAAAGTCGCTAAAGTTTTTTAAGAAAATCACAGTGTGTGTGGTTCGTATATCGAGCACTGGTTTTCGTTCTTCTTCACCATGTGAAAATTGTTTGTCATTAATGAAGAAGTTGAACGTGCGTAAAATTATGTATTCTGAAAATGGAGAACTAAAGAATGAAAAAATTCGTGATTACAAGTCATATGGATTTTGTACGGGAACGCGTTACGCAAATATTTAACCAAATAGAAATATTCTTTGATACAACGGTTTTTCTAATAATCGTAATAAACAACTATATAATTTTGTTAAGTAAATAAAGTTTAATTTTTTTTCTTTGTTTTGAAAAGTAACTTCTTCATTAGTTAATGCATATGAAATTAAAGCACCCAAACTATATAATGTAGATGCAAACGTAAGTTTTATAGGAAGAGTTCCACTAGATATTTCTGGTGAAATAAAAATATTTTTCTTGAAGGGCACACTATAGATAAAATGCGAACCTTCTTCTTTTGTTATAACTTTATTAGATTGAATAAAATAAAAATGATTATCTATAACTAGTATATCTTCAAGATCAAAAAAAGGTACAAGCATATTGTTATTTATCAATTCTTTACATTGTTCGTACAAGTCAAGTAAACATGTTGTAGCATCATCATAACTTAATAAATAATCTTTAGATTCCAAATATTCTTTTAAAGAAACACACGACTTTGCTTGAAATTCTATAATAATGTGTTCTTGAGTACTAGTTTTGCTAATTTTATTATTTTTAAGCGTAAATACATCCCAAAAAAAGTCCTTATCCATACTATCAACAAGTTGTATAACATTATCTTTTTTATATATATTTATATTTTGTAAAGTTTTTATAAGTTGCATCTATACTAAAAAAAAATATTAAAAAGTTTTTAAATATTAGTTATTAACATTTATTCTATCTACTATTCTTGAATAGGAATATCCTCACGAGCATGCGTTTTACGAATGACCTTATACCGTCCATTTCGTACGTGTTCCGTGAATCGTTCCTTACGGTTCTTAATTGTCTTGGGACAATAGATACCATTTTCTTTTCGCATATCAAGAAGAACCTGCGAAATACCACGATTTTTGAGTTGGAGTTCGCCTCGTGAAAGGCGAGTCTGATAGTAGCACGTTACATTACAAAACCACTGGTCTAGGTCAGTACTGTAGAAGCCAACCTCACTCTTATGATGGCATTCTCCACAAAAGCGACAATATTGAACCGGAATAGGGAACGATTGACGAGGCATGTTTGTTTGGTTGTGTTTGAGTTTTTTGATTATTTGATAAGTTAGGATGGGTAGAATGTCTATTAATTAGAGTTTTAAATCTATTTCAATTTTTTAAACTTCTCTAACATATTTATTAGTATTTGTTGTGTGTTGTTTAAAAGAACATTTCCAAAACCAACCATTTTCATAAACCAAATATACATGAATATTATTTTTCATTTTTTCTAAAAATGATTTTGACATGTTGTTTTCATAAAATTTATTAAACTTTATGAAAGCAATCTTATAATTCAATTTATTTACGAAATCAATCTTTGAAATCAGTCCAATATTTTTTTTAGTAAAAGTATTAAAAATATCATTTTTTGTAGTATTTTGTTGGACGTTTGAAATACAAATCTCCATCTTATACTTGATAAAATAATATTTAAACATATTCAATTTTATATTTTACACATCATAATCAGATTATGTATCTAGTAAAACACCAAGAGATACCACAATTTAATGCAGAACCGAGACGGTAAACACTTACCTGTGCTGTTTCCAGTAATATTTTATAAGCTTGTGCGATAATTATTAGTAAAAGATTAGTAAATACTTAAATGTTTGCTGTTTGGAAACGTAAACTTATTAACATAACACAATAATTTCTTTTTAACTCATTTAAAAAATTGATTTGAGAGAATATTGTTATTCTTACTTACAAAACTTAAAAATTACATAAGATATTAAAAAAAACATGTTTTCAAACAACAGAACTAACTCCAACAACACTAACCCAAATAACCGTGTCAATATGTATCGTCATTCATCAAATATGAATCCTTTTAACAAAGAACGTAGATTTAGTAATACTTCAAATGTAGAAAACAAAGAACAACGTGAAAATAATACACGTTTTCAACATCCTTATGGTAATCAAAGTAATAACAATCGTCCTAATTATTCACGTCCTCAATACAACCGACGCTTTTATTCTTCTGAAAGGAAAGATGTAAAAAAAGAACCCACTTTTAATCTAGAGAATAACGAATTTCCTAGTTTATCTTCAGGAACAGCATCGAGACCAAGAACAGAAGTAAAGACAAATAATAATAATAATAACAACAACACATTGAACTTTTCAAAAATGATACAAAGCCATCCAATTAGTAAGGAAAAAGTAGATCCGCAACCCAAAAAGAAGTTTGTTTCTTTGGTAAACCTAAGTAAGAAAAAGAAACATGTTGAAGAAGAAGAATTCGAAACAGATGAAGAAGTTGAAGAAATGATAGAAGAACAGTATAACTCGATGGATGAAGAACTAGATGAATATTATAATGAGGAACGCGCAAAAGAAGAATATGTTGACTATGATTATTAGTTCAAAATATAATTATAAAATAAAATATTTTTTTAATGGATATTGATGACTCTTGGAAAGAAGATATGAAAGATGATGAAAAATACTATGAATTTTATTTATCAAATGTTTCTTTAATAAATATTACATTCATCTATGTAAATAGAGATAATGAAATTATTTTTTGCAAAAGTGAGAAAATACATGATATTAAAAAGGGAAAGTTAAATGAAAATCAATTAATAGGATTAATTAAGAAAAATGAAACTTTAAATGAAAAGAAATTTACACTAGAAAATTTATTTACTTATAACATTACGTTACGACCTAATGAATTGGTCCATTTTTTACAAAATGAATCTGAAACGAAAATAAATTTAGAAGCGCAAACAAAGTATTTTAAGAATTATTCGACACTTGAAAAAATAGAATTCAAGGATACAATTGAACTTTTTAAAGAATTAAATGAACTTTATTTTTTATATAAAGAACGACAAACGAAAAATAATGTAACAAAGAAAATTTACAACACCTATAATCGTAATAAAACTACACGTAAGAAGAAAAATTGAAAACAACTTAAAAAGATAATAGAAAATATATCTACATCATGGCTTCCTCTTATGTGTCTGCACTTGATAACTACACTCCAAAGAAATACGGTGAAAATGGAAATGCTGAGTATGATTGGTCTCCTGAGATTAACGAGAAATTTACTCAGATTTACTTTCAATGTGTTAGAATGAATAAAGACAATAAGATGGAAATTAAAAAATTTATGAATATTCTTAATGAATTTTTGATTACACTTAAGAAAACAAAAACAGGAACTGACTTTTCTCCAAAATATAGAGCGCAAAGTGTCCCTGATAAATATTATGTGCTCCAAAATATGTATCGTCTGATCGGTCATACTCGTGATATTACACAAGGAAAAGGAGAAAGAACGCTTAGTTATATGCAAATTTATGTGTGGTATAGTCATTTTCCTGAACTTGCAAAATATGCTTTTAAAACAATGGTCCATTACATTAACAGCGATTTTAGTATTAATACAAGTAAACACCAATATGGTTCTTGGTCGGATGTAAAATATTTTTGTGATTTTGTAAAGGAACATAGTGGAAACCGCAACCATGAACTGATTGATTACGCCCTTGGTCTTCTTTCAGAGCAATTGAAACGTGATATTGTTTCAATGAAAAATAAAAAACATGTCAGTTTGGCTGCTCGATGGGCACCAAAAGAGCGCCAAACTAAATATAAGTGGCTATTTAAGAAACTAGCTCAAAGTATGTTTCCTTACACGGAAACGAGTAAAGGAGAAGTTTCTTTTGAGCGAGCAATTAAAAAGAGTTATTTGTCGATGCGTGTTGAGGTTCTTTCCCCCCTTAACAAATATTTGGATACAGTTCAAATTAAAATGTGTGATGCAAAGGGTCGTTGGTCAGAAATTGAATGGAATAATGTAACCTCAAAGTCTCTTGCTCTTCATGAAAAAGCATGGAGAAATGTTAACAAGGATGGAAGTGTTCGTTATTCTGAAAATGAAGATCGTATAGTTTGTTCTGAAAATTATGAAAATCATATTGAGCGTGCAAAAAACGGTGATAACAGCGCAAAGATTCATGGAAAAGTAATGAGTAATTATGAACTTGTAAAACAAGTAATGAATACAGTATCAGGTGATACTACAAGTATTGATCGTATTAATATGCAGTGGGAGGAAAGTGGTAAAAAGATTGTTTCGAATGTTGGAAATGTAATTGCTATGGCTGATACATCTGCGTCTATGACCGCCGACGATTGTCTTCCCTTTTATAATTCCATTGGTCTTTCACTACGCATTTCAGAAAAATGCGCTTCAACATTTCAAAACCGGGTTCTTACATTTAGTACGAATCCTGAATGGTTTCGTTTTGAAGAAAGTGACACATTTTATGACAAAGTTCAAAAAATGAGAACACATATAAATTGTGCTAGTACAGATTTTGAAAAGGCACTCAAAATGGTATTGGATTCTGTAGTTCAAGCAGAACTTCCACCAAAAGATATCAGTAAACTTGTTGTTGTAGTATTGAGTGATATGCAAATCAATGGATTGGATTCTAGTCATCATTCAAGCGCTGGTTATAATTACGGTCAAATATACGATGATACAATGTATGACCGCATTAAAAAAATGTATCACCATGCTGGAATGCAGTCAAAATACGAAGTTCCATTTGAACCACCACATATTGTATTTTGGAATCTTAGAAAAACAAATGGATTTCCAACAAGCGCAAAAACAAAGAATGTAACCATGATTTCTGGATATAGTGACACACTTCTAAATGCATTTATGGAAAATGGCATTGAAGTTCTTGAGAACTTTACACCCGTTTCCTTGATTTTTGATATTTTGAATAATGACCGATACAACATGTTGGGTTATTATTTTAGTGAATATTTTATGTAATTCAATATTTTATGTAATTCAATAAAATAAATTCGTTATTCATATATAATATTTTTTTTATTATTATATATGAGCTTAGCGTCAAATACTTATGAAGATGATAATATATATAATGAAATTAATAATTTATTTGAAACCAACACTAATACAAATGAAGAAAAAAGAGTAATTAGTGATAAAGGAAAGGAACAATTATTATATACAAATTATGATAAAACAATAGATTCTGAAACGAACTGTCCTATCACATTTGAAGAATTTAAAGAAGATGAAATCATTATAAAACTACCATGTTCTCATTATTTTTCAAAAAAAGCAATTGAAACATGGTTATTTGAAAAAGTGCGTATTGTCCTTTATGTAAATTTGAACTACCATACAAAACAATAAAAAATATTTCCAGTCAAACTTTTATTGAAATTATTTATTGTATTGAAGACTATATTGAGCGTAGAGAAATTTTAAATATAGATAATGATCTATACAGGTCAGGTGATGAATCACACGATTATTATTCTCCGCCTTCTTCTTCTTCTTCTTCTTCTGATGAGGAATAATCAAATACAAAATATTCTTCGTTTTTTTCTTTATTATCTTCTTGAAAACATATTTCTTCTTCACCTTCTTCTTCAATAATATCTTCATCAAGAAAATGTAGATTGTTATTTTCTTGATGACTTTTTGAACCTTCATTAGAATTATATTTTTCATTTACCATTAATACTTTTGTATTAATAGCGTCCTGATATTTCAACCTATTTGCTTGATTTTGACTGTATACGTATAACAAATCTGTTGTTTCAAGTTTATTTTCAGAAATACTATTCCATTCACGCTTTCCAACCAGCAAATATGTTCCAAGAGAAATTTCATTAGACCGTTTGTTACGCCCTCTAAATTTCTTTCGAATTATACACAATCTTTCAACGCCATCATTGCATGTAACAAGAACACGTCCATTTCCATAAATTCTTCCAACAGAGGCATACATTTCTTCTTTACAAGAAGAGTATCTAATTTTTTCTTCAACAGGAGGCCCCGATTGCTTGCGAGCCATCTTCTTGTGCTTGCTTCCACCCTTTGTATTTTTCACCATTTTGCTATGATATTTACTGTATAACAAAAAAATAGTAAATCAATTTTTTAATTATACTTACAAAAGTGAAGTAAACGGTAATACTGAAAAGTCAACAATCCTTTCTTTTTTTGGAAAATAACTATATAACCAGTTTTCAAATGTATTTTCTTCCATAAGAAACATGCTCTTCTTTATATATTCAAATGATCCATCTTCCATATCTATGTAAAATTTTTCATAAAATTCATCCATAGCGTCATCATTTTTAAATACTATTTTTTTCTTTTTCGTATCAACACTTTCTATATAATTCTTCATTCGACGTTTCCATCTAGGAGATTGATATGCGTAATATTCCCATTGTATGTAAAAACGTTTTAGAAATTTTTCACTCATTCGACTCAGAGAAAAGCAACCTATATTTGAGTGGATACTAAAAAGTCGTTGTTCTATGTTTTTACAGTTTTTGTCAATTGAGAAAACAAATTCTACCATTTGGGGTGTTGCCCGATAATAAAATCCCTTTTTTTTAGAGACAATCTTGTTATCCGCGACGGATACTAAAATAGCTACTACACGTGACAAATTATGAAAGATAGATATATGTTTGTTATAATTTATCCTATATTGTTTGATAAGTAATGTTTCGATAGTTTTAACCGAGTTTTTGTAATGACAAAGGAGAGAACAGAAATTTAGAAATTTATCATCTTTTATATAACCAATTAGTTTGTTGATAATTTTAATATTTATCTTTTTATTTGTGTCTTCTTTAATCGTTGATTTACTATTTTTAATACACTGTGTCAATTGAAATGCTTTTGAATTTTTTTTCATTTTCATTAGATTGGAAATAATATTTAAAAGTGGAACAATACTTTTATCATTTTGAGATTTTTTTATTTGTTTTTCCAAGTAGGATACAAAGGAAGTATTATGATAATAGTAATAATCATAGTAAACTTGTTGTATCAAAGCAATGCTCTTCTTTTTAAATCCAGAGTAGTATAGTTCTGAAAACCAAAAGTAAATTTCCTTTTCATTTGAACCTTTGAGAAGAGAAGAAATAAATGAATAGATTACTTCATCTTCGACATAAAGGAGTCGCGTTATTTTCATTGTTGAGTTGTTTTCTATAGTTTACAGTAAAACTTTACATCAATTTTATTTTCTTAGATAAATATATAATATGTCTGAATGGAGAATGCACATTAAAAAAACTATGAAAGAAAACCCTGAAATGATGTTAAAAGATGTTTTAAAACTCGCATCTAAAACTTACAAAAAATCTGTTTCTGCTGTTAAGAAAGCTACCAAAGCTTCCAAAAAAAGTACATCTAAAACCATGAAACGTGTTAAAAAATCACTTGGTTTAAAGAAGAGAAAAACTGCCAAAAAATCCAAAACCACCAAAAGAAAACCTAGCAAAAAAGGCAAAAAAACTAAAAGCGTCAAAAGAAAACCTAGCAAAAAATAAATAAAGATTAATAATATATGACAAAAATATTATTAATTGATGATACACAAATTATAGAAGGTATTATTGGTGGTCTTGGAACGGGATTTAGTAGTTTGTTATTTAAACACTACTTGAAAATAAATATGTTTTTAGCAATTATTTTGGCATGGATGCTTACATGGTTTTTAAGAAAAATATTTATAAATTTTTATAATGAATACAAAAAACATAAGAAACAAGACGGATTGCAATTTTATTTTAACATAGATTGGTTTTTTTAATTTGAGCCAAAAGAATAGTTTCGTGACTATGAACCTTTAATTGTTCCTTTTTAAAGTTAGGGAACATTCGTTGATAATTTTTAGACGCATATAAAATGTATAAATCAGTATAAATACATTCTACATAAATTTTAGAGATTTTCTTAATCTTTCTTAAGAACTTTTCAATATATTTAATATCATCTTCATTAAAAACAAATGTAATCACACAATGATTTCTTTTTACTCTTCTCTCCATTCCACTTATTTCAAAGTCTTCATATACTCTATAACATTCATATTTTTCTCCTAACTCATATATTTTTTTTTTAAAATCACTTGATTTATGCTTTCGTAAGTCATAACTTAATTCAATATAGTAAGACATCTAATATATATGAATATTACTAAAAATACCAAAAATATTAGTATAATATAAAATGAATGATTTTTATAAAATTCTTAACCTTATTTTAAACGTATTGCTTTGGGTAATTTTATGGGAAATTTTATCAGAGTTACTTGCTAATTTTCAAAGTAATTTTGAAAATAAAAATATAGGAAGTTTGCTTCTTTTTTTAGTTACTTTAGTTTGTATTTATACTATCAATAATGGGTTAATTTATAAATATACTTTCTATAATTAGTATATATGAGTTTATATAAATATAATAATGGAAAGAAAGTAGCTTTTGAATTTCTATTGGCAGATCGTGCCAATATCAACGAAAAATTACAAAGTAGTACAATTTTTACGAATTATATTCAAATATCTCCAAATGGAGTTGATAATTTTAAAGACTACAATAATTTAAATAATTCAACAAACAATTACACATATTTATCTTGCCCTGGTATAACCGGGAAAAGTTTTTTAGCAGGTGCGCGCCAATCATCTGGAACAACAAATCAAAAAGTGGCATTATATGTTGAACCTGGAGCTGGTCGTGTGTTATTTGGGGATGAAATTAATATGTTTTCTGACAAAAGATTAAAAAACAATATTAAGGCAATTGATACAAATGAATGTTTAAAAACAATTGTAAATTTAGAACCAGTTCATTTTAATTTTAAAGATAGTAACAAAATAAACTTTGGTTTTATTGCTCAAGATGTAGTTAACGTAGTTCCTGAAATTATTAATTATATTGATAATTTTGTGCCAGACTATTCAAAATTGGTAACTTGTAAAAAAAATAAATTAACACTTGATGTAGATAATTATTGTAAGAAAGACGACATATTGAAACTTGTTTTTATTGATAAACCAGGTTCATTTGAAGTTAAAGTTGATAAAGTAGAGGGAAAAGAAGTATATTTATCTTATGAATCAAGTGGGTTATTAACAGAAAAAAACTATTTCTTATATGGTAAATACATCGATGATGTCCATACTATGGAAGAAATAAAACTTATACCCTTTTTAACAGGTGCAATAAAAGAACAACAAAATACAATTACACAAATGCATGAAGAATTAAACGATGTTAAAAAACAATTAGATGAAATTAAAAAATTGATTACTAAATAAATGTTTGCTTAGTTGTAAACGATGATGAATGTAGTTAAAAATAACCCGAATTATTTGAGTGAAAAAAACGCACATGTTCGCGATGCGTCTATTAGCTTTGATGAAGGTCCGCACATTTACACAATTAATGGTGAAAGCAATTATGATTCTGTAACTACTTTTATTGGAGAACATTTTGAAAAATTTGACTCGGATAAAATTATTGTTCGCATGATGAAAGGAAAAAACTGGAAGCAAAGTAAATATTATGGAAAAACCAAAGATGAAATCAAAGAACTTTGGAAAAATAATGGTAGTCAGTCTGCTGACTTGGGAACAGAACTTCACAAAGATATTGAATATTTTTATAATCATTGTGAAGTAAATAACGAAAGTATTGAATATGAGTATTTTCTAAAATTTAATCGCGCCAACGAGCAACTCATCCCGTATAGAACAGAGTGGATGATTTGGGATAAAACGCACCGTCTTGCAGGTTCGATTGATATGATTTATGAAGTAGATGGTGAATTAGTTATGTTTGATTGGAAACGCACAAAGGAACTAGAAAAATATTCAAGATATAACAAGAGTTCAAAAACAGAATGTATTTCTCATATTCCTGACACAAAATTTTGGAAATATGCTCTACAACAGAATATTTATAAATATATATTGGAACACAATTATGATGTAAAAATCAAAGAAATGAATTTGCTAGTATTGCATCCTACAAACAAGAGTTATCTTACATTTAAACTTCCAAATCTACAAAAAGAAGTAGGTGAACTTTTTAACGAAAGACTTAATAATATCAAACCGAATAATACTTAAAAAAGTTTTATTAATGTTTAATATTAATAATGGATTGTGAATTTTATCGTGACGTATGTGGACCAACTCCAATTCAAAATTTTTTAATGATGATAGGTATTTTATCTACGGGTATTACATTTTCTTTTATTCAAACTGCCTTTTTATTCAAAGATAGTATTCGTGATAACCGAGAGGAGGAAGAAGAAGAATATAGCGAATCGGAAGAAGAAGAAGAAACTTATGACGATAAATATGATATATCTGAAGCAGAAAATGTAGAAACGGATAAAGTAAAATTAGCAAAACGTATTGTTGTTGAAGAAACTCCAAATGGCAGTGTTCTTATGAAATATAGTTTTGAAGATGAATGTTTTGTATATTGGTCTGAATTTAATCGTATTACTTATAATGAACTATCTACAGTAGCTCGTAAATTTGTTACTACGCATAGTTGTAAAAATCTTTATAAAGTTCAGGAATCCGAAACAAAAGAAGTTGATGTTTCAAACAACGATGTAGAAACATCAGATAAAAAAGAAGAAGAGGAAACAGTTGAAGAACCAAAAGAAGAGATTGTTAAACCAAGTGTATTTGCTAATTTAAAATCTAGAAAAAATAAAGAAAAACAAAAAGCGATGAGTGAAGAAAGTTTTGAAACAAACTCTTTTAAACGTTTAGGTTCGCTCATGGATTTCGAACATGCTCCTAAAACAGAAGTAAAATTACAAGAGAAAAATGTTAGTTATGGACTATTTAAATCAATGGCGCTTTAATTTATGTTTTTTTCCTCCTTTTGTTGTGGATCTGGATGTAGGGCTAGGAGTAGGAGTGGTTGTGGGTTGTGGTAATGTGGGTCTAGTAGGAACTTGTGGTAATTTTGATACAATAGCGCGTTTAGCAACATCTGTTGGACTAGAAATAAATTGAGATGGTTTTGGAATAGCGCTGACTACTCTTTTGCTAATATTTTTACCTAATGGTGTTTTAATATTATCAACAAATTGTCTGGCGTTTTGAGTAGTTTGAATGACTCTTTCACGTGCATTTTGGATTAATTCAAAAATAGAAAGAGCGGATTTTAACACATTGGCTACGTTAGGTGATACTGTACCAATTATATCAAGATATGCATTAGCAAATTTGGTTGCTGCGTCTAAAAAGGCAATACTAATTTCAGTGCCAGATTGAATAGCTAAAGTAATTAATTTTATGGCTTCCCAAATTGTGCCAACACCAGGTATGGCAGCAACAGCGCCGTCAACTCCATCTTCAATCCCTCCAATCGCATTGCGGGTAAGTGTATTTGTTAATTTATATGCGGATTTGGCTAAATCATCACCCTCTTGTTCTACTAAAGTAGTAATAGAGGTCATAATAGGGCGAATGATATCTTCAAGAAAACCTGTTAATTTCATAATTTCTGCTTGGAATTCAGGATCTTGCATAACAACACGGATTGCATTAAGAAGAGAAACGGAACGTTGATACTCATCGTTAATATTTTTAGGTTCACTTGTAAATGCTTGCATTTCTCCCAAGATACTACTAAAAAAAAGATTTAATACACTCAATAATTCACCTACAGCAAGTTCAAATGCTTTTTTTCCTGTACTTCCGACTAATTCTAAAATAGAACCAGCGATCGTATCTTGATTTATTTTAGTAGGAGTTTCCATTATATATATGTCTTTATTTTTTAGATTTCCATTTTAAATAATATATACATTTTTCAACATCAAAAGATGTTTCCAAATGTGATTTGGCAATTTCATATGCTTTTTTTTCGTCATCATTTAGATTAGCTAAAAATGTGTTAACCTCTTTATCATCATTCATTCTTTTCTTTATAAATTAAACTATTGTATTTATTCAATTTTAAGTATAATTAATATAACAAATTAAATTGGGTATATTTTTTTTCATAATTTTGGTAATATCTGTATTAATTGTATAATTATTAAGCAGTAAAAAGTTAAATAAAACAGAAATATTATTTTCTAAAAGTGGTTGTGAAGGATTTTCCATATTATAAATTTGATAGTAACATCTTTGTTCTTGGTTGGATAGTTCATAAAAACTTTCAAAGGGTGATAATTTTGGTTTTGAGATTTTTTTAATATAATTTTTAAGTGGTCCACGTGGCATAGTATTTATTCGTAATCCATTTAAATAATTATAATTATTTGAATCATAAAAAACAAATTTGGAAATTTCATAAGTATTCATGTATAATACAGTTCTTTAAAAAAAATTGAAAGTTTTGGGAAGTAATTAAGTTTTATTAAACAACATGGAAAACACAAAGAATAAAACTCTGCGTTTTAAGTTTTCTGAGGATTTTGTTAGCGAACTAAACAACTTTTCACAGATTCATAAGCACGATGATTCAAAAACATTTAAAGAAGCATGGGAAAAATGGAGTGAAGTAAATAGAAATTTAATTAATGATGAAATCAATATTCTCAACAATAATGGATATGTTGGAAATATTGCTGATAAAATGTATAAAAGTGCGCGATATTATTATAAAAACAAGAGTAACAAAAAAGAAACACCAAAGGAACGACGTAAGTATACATCGTTTTCAAGAGAGATTATCTCAATTATGGACGAACACATTGAAAGTGAAATGGAAAATCGGGATTATACTCCAGCATACGGTTATGAGAATTTTACAAATTCACTAACTGATGAAATGAAAGAACAAATTGACTTGTTTAAAAATACGAATGATGTAGACAATAAATTTGTAAAGGAAAAGCTGAAAAAAACATATAAAAATCGTTATTACTTGAAAACACACTAAAATATATTTACTATTATTAATATATATATGTCTCATTTAATTTCAGAAGGTACATTTGGTTGTGTATATCGACCTAAAATTAATTGTGATGGAACATTTAGTCAATCAAAAACTAAGTTAACTAAATTACAAAACTTTGATGAAACCGCTGAAATAGAAATAAATATTTCAAAGATTATAAAAACAATTGAAAATTATCAATATTTTTTCTCTCCAATTCAATCTACGTG
>Ga0181380_1000536_pt1 | contig 17000 bp, 16 predicted proteins | sample 3SPOviralmetaG_FD_130116 | JGI IMG/M metagenome (GOLD analysis project Ga0181380, IMG submission 130116) | Marine viral communities from the oligotrophic San Pedro Time Series (SPOT) site, San Pedro Channel, CA, USA - 3 SPOT_SRF_2009-08-19 | ecosystem: Environmental > Aquatic > Marine > Strait... | reverse complement strand
TCTTCCGATCTGGGGCGCAAAGTTTATTTAGCGACAGCATAAAAAAGGACGTTTCGTTTTATTATGGAAATACAAATAGTTGATATAGATAGCGTTATTCCATACGCAAAAAATCCGCGAAATAATAAAGAAGCGGTGTCGAAAGTAGCGGCATCATTGAAAGAATTTGGTTTTAGACAGCCTATAGTAGTTGACGCGGAAATGGTTGTAATCGCTGGACATACGCGGTTAGCGGCATCTTATAAAATAGGTTTAAAGCAAGTGCCGATTCATATTGCAACCGACCTCACAGAAAATCAGATAAAGGCATATAGGATCGCAGACAACCGCGTTAGCCAAGAGGCGAAATGGGATGAAGACTTACTGGCGATTGAATTAGGCGATTTAAAGCTAGATGATTATGACCTAACGCTAACAGGTTTTGATGATAATGAATTAGATGCGTTACTAGCTGAAGCGATAGAAGAAGGGCTGGTCGATGAAGACCAAGTGCCAGCAGAACCAGAACAGCCAGTTAGCGTTCTTGGTGATGTTTGGATATTAGACCAGCATCGCGTTATGTGCGGCGATAGCACCAGCATCGATGCGGTAGATAAACTAATGGATAACCAGCAAGCCGATATGGTTTTCACAGACCCGCCTTATGGAATGTCTTATGGGGGTGGACGAGCTAGGGGAGACCATTTATCTTTTAAAAACAGGTCGGGCGATATAAAAGCGCACGGAATGATTAAAGGTGATGATTTGCAAGGTAATGATTTAATAGACTTGGTTAAAGACGCAATATCTTTATGCATTCAATCATCTAAACAGGGCGCGGCATATTATATATGTTTCACTTGGCGCACTTATTCAGAATTCGAAGAAGCCATAGAATTAGGTGGTGGTCATGTGGCCAACTGCATTGTCTGGGACAAAAAAAGCATAGGTTTGGGGAATTCTAATTATAGACCACAGCATGAATTTATTTTTTATGTTAAAGGTGGTTCTTGGTATGGCGACAAAAGTGAGAGTGATGTTTGGTATATGAGTCGCGGCGCAACAGGTCACTATGTGCATCCAACACAGAAGCCAGTTGAATTAATAGAACGCGCTTTAAATAATAGCAGTAAAGCTGGGGATGTAATTCTAGATGTTTTTGGCGGTTCTGGTTCTACGCTAATAGCTTGCGAAAAAACAGGTCGGAAAGCTAGGTTAATGGAATTAGACTGCAAATATGTGGATGTAATAATTAAACGATGGCAAGATTTTACAGGCAGAAAAGCAACACACGCCGAATCTGGAAAAACATTTGATGAATTAGAAAATGTCAGCAACAACATTTCCGCTTGATACAATAGCAAAATTATTAGATTTAACCCCGCGTAGGGTTCAGCAACTATCGGCTGAAGGCGTCATACCAAAAGCAGAGCGCGGCAGATATGAATTAGTGCCAGCCGTTCAGGGTTATGTTAAGTATTTAAAAGAAAGGTCAATCAGGGCTGATACATCTGGCGATGATTATAACGCGCATAGAACGCGGCTAACAAAAGCTAAAGCAGACATGGCAGAAATGGAAAAGGCGCAAATAGAAGAACAGCTAATCCCAGCAAATGATGTTGAAAAAGTATGGGTTGAAGTTAGCCAGAATATGCGTCAAAAATTATTGACCTTGCCACAACGCGCCGCTCCTGAAGTTTTTGCCGCAGAAAAATTAGTTGAAGTTAAATCGATTTTAAAAGAACAGGTTTATGATGCCTTACAAGAAATCGCGGAAATTGAAGTCAGAGTCAGTCAGCCTATCCGCGCATCCGACAGCGATACGGATAGCACAGGCAACGCTGAACACGATGAAACCGCCAACAGACCTAAAGCTGGATGAATGGGCTGATAAATACAGACGTTTATCAGCGGAATCATCCGCAGAAGCTGGGTTATGGAATACTAATCGCGCCGCATACCAGCGCGGAATGATGCAAGCTATATCCGACCCCGCTATTGAAAATGTGGTCTTTATGACAGGGGCGCAAGTTGGCAAAACAGAAATAATAAATAATGCTATCGGCTATTTTATACATAACCAGCCATCGCCCATGCTGGTTGTTCAGCCAACTTTGGAAATGAGCAAAATGTGGTCTAATGATAGGCTTGCGCCTATGCTTAGAGACACCCCAGTTTTAAAAAACGCGGTTAAAGATGCGCGGTCTAGGGATTCAGGTAATACACTTTATCAGAAATCATTTAGCGGCGGTTATATAGCTATTGTCGGCGCAAATAGCGCGGCTGGGCTGGCTTCAAGACCAGTGCGGTGCGTTTTTTTAGATGAGGTTGATAGATACCCACATTCAGCGGGTTCAGAGGGCGACCCGATAGATTTGGCAAGGGCTAGGACTAAAACATTTAGCTATAATAGAAAAATCGTGATGGTATCAACGCCAACTAATAAAGGCGCGTCCAGAATTGAAGCCGCTTATGAAGAATCTGACAAGCGTATGTATTATGTTCCATGCCCAGATTGCGAACATAAACAGACCTTGAAATGGTCGCAAGTTAAGTGGGAACAAGATAAACCTGAAACCGCACATTATATTTGCGAAGAATGTGGCAGTGTATGGGATGAAGCAAAGCGATTAAGGGCTATAAGATTCGGCGAATGGCAAGCAACCGCCCCTTATACTGGCACTGCGGGGTTTCATCTTAATGGCATTTATAGCGTTTGGGTTGGTTTAGACAGGGCGGCTAAAGAATTTCTAGCCGCGAAAAAATTGCCTGATACATTGCGCGTTTTCATAAATACTTATCTCGCAGAATCCTATGAACAAGAGGGTGAGCGCGTGGACGATTATGCGGTTGCAGAACGCGCTGAAGTGTTTGGCGATAGGTTAGATAGCCGAATCCAGATAATAACGGCTGGCATTGATACGCAAGATGATAGGCTGGCTATTGAAGTTGTAGGACATGGGCGCGATGAAGAAACGTGGTCATTAAGTTATAAAGAACTTTACGGCGATCCATCCACGCCGCAATTATGGCAAGATTTAGACAACGAATTAAAAGCTACTTACATAACGGAAGATAATCGCAAGCTGGATATTAGAGCGGCTTGCATAGATTCGGGCGGTCACTATACGCAAGCCGTCTATAATTTCGTTAGAAGCCGCGAAGGTCGCCGTATTTTTGCCATAAAAGGGATGGCTGGGGAAAGCCGCCCGATTGTTTCCAGACCCAGCCGAAACAACATCGGCAAGATAAGGCTGTTCACTTTGGGGGTTGACAACATCAAGGAATTGATTTTTTCGCGATTAAAGATTACAATAGAAGGAGCTGGATATTGTCATTTTCCAAATGACAGACCAGATGAATATTTTAAACAGCTTGCGGCATCAGAAAAGATTGTCACAAAGTTTCATAAAGGATTCCCGCGTAGGGAGTTCGTCAAAACTAGAACGCGAAACGAGGCGTTAGACTGCCGCGTTTATGCAATAGGGGCTTTAGCTATTTTGAACCTAAATCTAAATGCTTTAGCAGACCGAAATGAAAACCGCAAAGTTGATAATTCAGCCAGCGAACAACCGACAGTAAATAGACCAATGCGCCAGCCTAGATCTGGTGGTTTTGTTAATGGATGGCGTTAATGACTAATTTGTTTGATACCGATAACGCGCCGACTTTAGAACCAGACCAGCTTGTTGTTGGCGATAGAATTGTCTGGCGTAAAACGAATTTAAACACCGATTATCCATCTACAGAATATACAGCCGCCTATGTTAGCCGCGTTTCGGCTGGCGGTGGGACGCACGAATTTACAGTTTCAGGCGTAGTAGATGGAAACGATTATTTATTTACTATCACATCAGTCGCCAGCGCAGATTTTGACACTGGACACCATCATTGGCAGTTAGAAATAACACGCACCAGCGATTCAGAACGCATCGTGATAGCAACTGGTAGCTGGGACATTATAACCGACCTAGATAACAACGTAGATCCCAGAAGCCATGCGGAAATCATGGTTGATAAGATCGAAACTGTTTTGCAAGGGAGGGCTGACGCTGATGTTGCTAGTTATAGCATTCAAGGGCGGTCATTAACCAAGATTTCACCAGATGAATTAATTAAATGGCGCGATTATTATAAAGCTGAAATCGTTATGGAACATCGCAAAGACCATATTAAGAATGGACGCGCTACATCTGCCACCATTAAATATAGGTTTATCTGATGGGCATATTTGATTTATTTAAAAGACAACCGCAAGAACAGCCAAAATATAAAAAGCGAAATTATGCGGCGGCTAGGGGCGGTAGATTATTCGGTGATTTTCTGGGGGCAGACAATTCAGCGGACGGCGAATTAAGATTTAATCTGGAAACATTGCGGAACAGGTCGCGTGAATTAGTACGCGATAATGAATTTGCGCGGCGTTACATGAACCTATTAAAAACGAATGTGATCGGGGATACTGGATTTCATTTGCAAGTTAAAGCGCGGAATGAAGATGGCAAGCTAGATGGTGCTGGCAACAACCTTATCGAAAATGCGTGGAAACGCTGGGGACGTTTGGGAACGCCAACAGTCGATGGTCGGATGTCGTGGTATGATTGCCAGCGATACGCTATGGAAGCACTAGCGCGGGATGGTGAATGCTTTATTAAGATAGTCACTAACGCTAAATATCGCGATGGGTTTGCCTTACAGTTTTTAGAAGCTGATTTAATCGATGAAAAAAAGAATGATGTTTTAGCGAATGGCAACCAGATCCGCATGGGCATTGAAATGGATAAAGCGCACAAGCCAGTCGCGTATTATGTTTTAACCAGCCATCCGAATGATAAATATTATTTACAGCATACCGAAAGAAAGCATAATCGCGTCCCAGCCGAACAGATAATCCATCTTTATATGCCGACAAGAACGCACCAATCTAGGGGCGAGCCATTTATGGTTTCGGCTATGTCAGCATTAAAGATGCTGGGGGCTTATCGTGAAGCTGAAGTTATCGCGGCGCGTTTAGGCGCAAGCCAAATGGGAATGCTAACCACGCCGACAGGCGACGATTATATGGGCGATGGGCTGGAAAACGATTTCACACCAGTGATAAACGTAGAACCAGCGGCTATTCACCAGTTGCCAGCGGGTTATGATTTCAAGATGTTTAGCCCTGAACATCCGAACACTGGCTATGCAGAATTTGAATCTGCTATGTTGCGCGGGATTTCATCAGGACTTGGCGTGTCTTATGCCAGCCTATCTAATGATTTATCTAGCGTAAATTATTCTAGCATAAGGCAAGGCGCGCTAGATGAGCGCGATGGCTATCGTTCACTGCATCAATTTATGATCCAGCATTTTTGTGAGCCTATTTTCAGACTTTGGTTGGAATCTGCTATGGATTTTGGCGGCATACCATTGCCAGCGACAAAATATGACAAGTTTGCTGAAAATGCGATGTTTAGGGGTCGCGGTTGGAATTGGGTTGACCCGCTTAAAGAAATAAATGCGGCGGTTGTTGGTTTGAATAATGGCATTATGTCTATGCAAGATGTGGCGGCGCATTATGGGCGCGATGTTGAAGAAACATTTAGCGCAATCAACCGCGATAAAGAACTAGCTGAACAGTTTGGTCTTTCAATGGCGTTTGAACCATTCGGCGCAAAGTTTCCAACAGATCCAGAAGTGACAGGGGGCGATGATGGCGACTTATAAGGGCGAAGATATAGACCTAAAGCCAACTGAAGCGATGGCGCGTAATGCAGAACGTGGTCTAGAATGGCGCGCTGAATTTGGTCGGGGCGGAACTGAGGTCGGCGTCGCTAGGGCTAGGCAGTTAAAGAATAGGCAAGAATTATCGGCTGATACAGTCAGGCGTATGCATAGTTTTTTTGCTAGACACGCAGTTGACGCAGAAGCTGAAGGATTCAATCAGGGCGAAGATGGTTTTCCAAGTGCAGGGCGTATCGCCCATGAGTTGTGGGGAGGGTCGGAAGGGGCAAGCTGGGCGCGAAATAAAGACCGACAGCTAGATAATATCGATGAAGATAACACACGCGCATTAGAAGATGAATTTTCAGAGGCAACACTAACTGGCTTGCAGAACAAAGTTGACGAACATAATGAAGAATTTGGCGATGTAAAAAGCAAGCGAGTGACCTTGCGAATGCTTGCGGCAGTATATAAACGCGGCATCGGGGCGTATAAAACAAATCCGCAAAGTGTTAGACCATCAGTTTCTAGCCCTGAACAATGGGCGATGGCTAGGGTGAACAGCTTTCTTTTTGCGGTCAGAAATGGTAAATTCAGATCAGGAAAGCATGACACGGATTTGCTACCAGAAGGGCATCCGATGAAAACAGAGAAAGAAGAACGCATGGAACAAAGGCATATTATAGATGTTCAGGAAACTGAAGATTCTTATGTTATCACTTTTGGCAAATCGATGCCTGATGAAATGCAAGAATCTGGAAACGATGAAATGGAATCTAGACCATACCACGATGAAGAAGAAGAACGTATTAGCCGCGCAGATCTAAACTTGCGCGCTATGGAACTTGAAGAAAAAACAATAGATATGGACAAAAGGACTGTTATGGTTGGCGTTTCATCAGAATCGCCAGTTGAACGCAGTTTTGGGCAAGAGGTCATCGACCATTCCCGCGAAAATATGAACCTTGATTTTCTAAATTCAGGTCGTGCGCCATTATTGCTAAATCACGACATGGAACAGCAAATCGGGATTGTTGAATCTGTTGAACTGGATGAAAATGCGCGTAGACTGCGCGCTAGGGTTCGCTTTGGAAAAGGCGAACGCGCTTCAGAAGTGTTTGACGATGTTGCCGATGGTATTCGGCAGAATATCAGCGTAGGTTATCGCATTGATAGCCGCGTTGAGAGAGAGGGCGACCCAGAAGATTATTATAGGGTTGCTACTACACCTATGGAAATTTCAATCGTTTCAATCCCAGCTGATCAGTCAAGTCAGGTCGGTGTTGGTCGGTCGAGTTCCGAAACTTTATCTGCAACAATTAGAATCGAAGAAAGGAATGACGAGATGTCAGAAAATATCGATTTAGATGCGGTTAAGGCGGAAGCCACCAAAACCGCACAGCGCAATGCAAAGGACATAATGACCCTTGCGCGCAAACATAACAAGGCTGATCTGGGCGAAGAAGCACTTGGTCGCGGATTGTCAATAGACGAATTTCGCGGTGAATTGCTAGAATCAATCGGCAACCAGCCACTAGAAACACCAGCACACGTTGTTGATGCACCAGTTAAAGAACAGCGTTCTTATAGCTTGGCAAGCATGATTCGCGCACAAGCAACTGGCGACTGGCGCGGTGCTGGTTTAGAGCGTGAAATGCATGATGAAATCGTGCGTAGAACAGGCAAGCCATCTGAAGGAATGTATGTTCCAGATTTTGCTTGGCGTTCTGGCGTAATGACAACAGCGGCAACTGGCGCAATTTCTGGCGAAGCAGTCACAGATAATTTTGTTCCAACTATTCAGCGTGGCGATATGTTCATCGAAGCATTGCGCGCTAAACAGGTTATGGCAAACTTAGGCGTGACATTCATCGGCGGATTAACTAACCGCGTTAGAATGCCAAAGTTTTCAACAGGCGCATCCGCTGGGTTCGTTGAAGAAGCTGGCGCAGTAGCAGATCAATCACCAGCCGACGCTGGTGTGACTTTACAGCCACGCACACTTGGCGCACACGCACAAATTTCCAGACTTCTAATGTTGGAAAGCGTACCAGCCATTGAACAGGTTGTTCAGGATGATCTGTTGCGTTCTATTGCAGACCGCATTGAGTTCCACGCGATTCAAGGTTCAGGCGCATCTGGTCAGCCAACAGGCATCCTAAACGATGGTAATGTTGGAAACGTGGATATTTCTGCTGGAACTGATGTAGCGGCATTAACATGGGCTGATATTACAGACCTAGTTAAGACTGTTGAAGAAGCAAACGGCGTAGTTAATCAGGCAACTTTAGGCTGGTTATCAAACGCAAAAGTGAAAGCTAAAATGGCTAACACTGTAAGGGTTGCATCTTCTGATTCAGTTATGTTGCTAAATGACCCATGGAATAGCTTGTATGGTTACAAAGCTGAATTTACAAGCAACGTGCCATCAGACTTAGATCCGGGCGATGGCGGAACTGACGCATCAGCTTTAATTTTTGGTGATTTTAGCCAGCTATTAGTTGGTTTATTCGGTTCACCATCAATCATTGTTGACCCATACACAAATAGCACATCTGGCGATGTTGTTATTTCAGTTATGCAAGAAGTGGACGTTGCGCTACGCAATGCCGCCTCATTCGCAATCACTGACGAGGTTTCAACAGCCTAAAGCACTTATAGCAAGGGGCGGTAATAACGCCGCCCCACGCGCTTTAAAAGAGGTTTAAATGAAAATACAAGTTTTAGAAAAATGTTATACTGGTTCGCATGGTAATTTATTCGCTGGCGAAACACATGAAATTGACGACTTAATTGCAGAAAAGTTGATTGCGCGGGGCTATGCTACGAAAGCAAAAGCAGAATCTAAAAAGAAATCTGATCGCGCAGTAAAAACATTATCAACACTAGAAGAAGAATAGATGGCAGTAGAATCCGCACTAGATAGGGCTATATTTGTTGATCCTGATGATTTCGGGGTTGCGGCAACTTATACGCCATCGGGCGGTTTAGCTACAACTGTTAATGGAATATTCGATAATGAATTTATAGAAGTTGACGCTGGCGGCGGTGTTGGCGTGGCGTTACAGCAACCGCGTTTTTTATGCAGAAGCGCAGATATATCTGGCGCGGCAGAAGGCGACGCGCTGGTTGTTAATACTGTTGATTATACTATTCGAATAGTGCAAGCAGATGGAACTGGCATGACAACGCTAGTATTAGAAGAAGATTAGATGGCACACGTTCGCAAGCAAATCAGGGACGCTATAAAAACCGCCCTAACTGGTTTAGCAACTACTGGCGCGAACTGCTATCAAAGCCGCGTATTTCCTTTTGAATCGACCAAGTTGCCAGCTTTGTTGATTTATACCAAATCGGAAACAACCGATTTTGACACGATATCATTACCACGCGATGTAATGCGCGTTTTAGAAATTAATGTTGAGGCATACGTTCAGGGGACAGCGAACTATGATAATACATTAGACCAGATTGCGGTTGAGGTTGAAGAAGCCATAGCCGCAGATGTAACGCTAGGCGGTTTGACAAAAGATTTACAAACTGTTGCGTTTGAAGCCGATTTTAGTGGCGATGGTGAACAAACTGTTGCTATAGGTCGCTTCACAATATCAGCAACCTATCGGACGCTGGAAAATGATGTAGAAACAGCCGCTTAGAAAGGAATTTATCATGGCGACTTTTGCTGGAAAAGATGGGATTGTTAAGATTGGAAGCAATACTATCGGTGAAATAAGATCTTATTCAATCGAACAAACTATGGACACCATAGAAGATTCAAGCATGGGCGATACAGACAGAACCTATGTAGCATCTTTAAAATCATTTAGCGGATCTATGGATGTTTATTTTGATGAAGCTGATGCAGGTCAATTAGACGTTCAGGTTGGCGATACTGGCACTATAAGCGTTTTAATGGAAGGCGACACAAGTGGCGACCATTCATTATCGGGCGCAATTTTAGTAACAGGCAGAACAATAACAGCCGCTTTTGATGGAATGGTAGAGGCATCTTTGACATTTCAAGGCACAGGCGCACTAACTGAAGGAACAGTCTAACAGATGTCATTAGCAAAGACGATTAAAAGCCGTCTGGATGCAAAGCCAAGGCGCGTTATTGAAGTCCCTGAATGGGGTGAAGATGGCGCGCCATTGCTTTTATATGTTTCAGACATAACGGCTGGGGATATTCACAAGCTACAGCGCAAGCATAAAGATTTCTTAAATAATCAAACTATGGATGCGATGGTCGATTTAATCATTCAAAAAGCTGAATTACAAGATGGGAACAAGGCGTTTACGTTAGAAGATAAACCTGTTTTGATGACGTTCAATTTATCTGAAATAGCAAGCGTCGCTGGTAATATGTTCGGCGATGTTGATAGCGTCGAAGAAATTGAAAAAAACTAAAAAACGATCCGTTTAGAATGAATATTCTGGCACTGGCGGATCGGTTGCATAAGACCCAGCCAGAAATTGAACAACTTACTTTATCAGAACTTAATGAATGGTTCGCTTATTATAAGGTTATAGAAGATGGCAGACCAAAAACTTAATATTAGAATAGCCGCCATCGATAAAACGCAAAAGGCGTTTGCAACTGTTAAACGCGGTTTATCAGCGGTCACTAAAGCAATGTTCAGCTTCAAAGCAAGCATTGTTGCGGCGGTTGGTATTGGCGGTTTAGGTCTGCTAGTCAAAAAATCATTAGATGGCATCGATAGAATCAGCAAGCTATCCCGAACGCTGGGCATAGCGACTAATGATTTGCGAAAATTAGAACTAGCGGCGGGGCTGTCAGGTGTAGAACTAGAAACATTGGCGCGAGGCGTTAGAACCTTAAACGCTGGAATGTTTGATTTTGTAGAAAAAGGAACTGGAACGGCTGTTGATGCATTTGGCGCGTTAGGTATAAGCGCAGAAGAATTAAGCGGCGTTATGGGCGACCAGTTTAAGGTTTTAGAACTTATTTCGGACAGATTGCTAGACGTAGAAAATAGCGCAACACGTTCTGCAATAGCGCAAGATTTGTTCGGCGGTAGGGCGTCGGAATTATTGCTGGTGCTAGAAGAAGGTTCTGAAGGGATTGCCAGAATATCAAAAGAGGCAGAACAGTTTGGTCTGACTTTATCTACAGTTGGCGGCAGAAATGTCGAAGATGCGAGTGACGCTATATTTAGATTGCAGATGGCGTTTAAAGGGTTGCGAGATACAATTGTAGTTTCTTTATCAAAAGCTATAACATTACTAGCGGATTCATTGCGCGGGAAACTTTTAAAAGCCGCTGAAGATACTGAAGGCGGGATGGCTGGGCTAGGTCAGAATATTGCGCTTAAATTTATAGACGTGGCAGAGGCTATCACGAATGCGTTTATTGATACGTTTAACACTATCAGCCAGTTAGTCGCTAGAACTTCATCGGATTTATCAAAATTTCAAAAATTATTTTCACCAGAATATATTTTTGCAACAAACGAATTAGCAAAAACCAACAATTTGTTAAAGGCTTCTTTAAAAAATTCCACACAATCTTTTTCAGCATTAGCCAGCGATATTAGAAATTATTCTGTTGATGAGCTTAAGTCAGTCAAAAATTTAGCTGATGCAATGGCAATAATAGAAAAGGGTAGTAAAAAATCGCAATTCCAACAAATGAGCCGATTATTAAGTGAGGCGATAGAGCTTAAAAAAATAATTGAAAGATTTGACGATAAAATCGTTCCAACATTGATGGCTACTATAAATTTCGATGCGTTGAGGGAAAGCGTCAAAGCAACTTCAGTCGAGGCAGAAAAGGTCGAAAAAGCTACAGAAGCCATAGCATTTAACGTCGTTAATATGGGACACGTTAAAGGCATGAAGGTTTTTGACGAAGGTTTGTTGCCAGATTTTGCGCTAGATGATTTGCCAGCGGTAAAGTTCGAGGTTAAAGAGGTCACAAAAGCCGTTGATCAATTCGGGCTTACTATGCAAGATGTGGCGCAACGCGGCATCAGGACGCTAGAAGATGCGATGGTTGATTTGATATCTGGCACAAGGTCGGCTAAAGACGCGTTCGCAGATATGGCGCGGTCTATTATTCGAGATATTATTAGGATGCAAGTCCAGCAGAATATTACCCAGCCATTAAACGCGGCGATAAGCGGTTTTTTCACCCCAGCTGGCGGCGGTGTTGGCGGTGGCGGCGGGAAAGCCATCGGCGGGGCGGTTCAAGCTGGGAAGCCATATATGGTCGGTGAGCGCGGGACTGAGATGTTCGTTCCAAATCAGTCAGGCGCGATAATTCCAAATAATAGACTAGGCGGCGGGAATGGTGTTATAATCAACCAGACGATTAACGTGACAACAGGCGTTCAGCAAACAGTCCGCGCAGAAATAAGCCAGCTTATGCCGCAAATTTCCGAAGCTACAAAAGCGGCGGTGATGGATGCTAGACGGCGTGGCGGTTCATTTAGTGCGGCATTTGGGTGATACATTATGACAATTACATATCCGCTTACATTGCCGACACAAACAGGAATCGCATCTGTTGAATTAGAAGCATTGAACGCAGTTGCAATCAGTCAATCGCCGTTCAGTTTTAAGCAACAGGTCGTTGCTTTTTCTGGGCAAAGACTTGGCGCAAATGTAACCTTGCCGCCTATGAAGCGCGCAGACGCGGAAGTCTGGATATCTTTTTTAATATCGCTAAAAGGTCAAATCGGCACTTTCTTAATGGGCGACCCTAACTGCGCTACGCCGCAAGGTTCAGCATCAACAAACGCTGGAACGCCGCTTGTAAATGGTAGCTCACAGACAGGCGCAACTTTATCGATTGATGGATTACCAGCAAGCGCAACAGGCTATTTGAAAGCTGGAGATTACATCCAACTAGGATCTGGGACAGGAACGCAGTTATATAAGGTTTTGGCTGATGTTGATTCAACCGCTGGCGGTAACGCTACAATAGATATATATCCAAATTTGCGTAGTTCGCCAGCCGATGACGCGACTGTTATTGTAAGCAATGCCAAGGGATTATTTAGACTTGCTAATCCGCAAACAAACTGGTCGATCAATAACGCTAGTTTTTATGGTATAACTTTTTCAGCGATCGAGGTTATTACATGAGCCGCGATTTAATTTCAGGATTATCAGCACTAACGACAGCCGCAAAGATAGAACCATTTTTTGCGGTTCGTATTTTTTTTGACACGCAAACGCTGAATTTCTGGTCTGGTCTGGGCGATATGGATCTGGACGGCGTGACTTATGTCGGCACTGGCAAGATGCTACAAATATCAGACATAGGTGAAACAGCCGAAATAGCCGCTAAAGGCGCGGTTATAACATTGTCTGGCATTCCATCCGATTTATTATCGCTGGCAATTTCAGAGCCGTATCAGGGGCGGGAATGCCGCATATTTTTCGGGGCAAAAGATGTTAGCGTTGATTTGCTAGATGCTGAAAATACTGATGATATTACTACAGAAGGAGGTTTTAGAATACGGCTAACGCAAGATGATGGTCTTGGTATGTCAGAAATATTTTCTGGATATATTGACACTATGAATATTGATGAGGGCGCGGAAACTAGCACTATTGCGCTGACTGTTGAAAGCAAGTTGATTGATTTAGAACGTCCCAGAATTTTCAGATATACAGACCAATCGCACAAAGCCAGATATCCAGCCGACAAGGGGTTTGAATTTGTTGAAGATTTGCAAGATAAAGTGTTTAGCTGGGGGCGCAAATGAGTGACTGGATGTCAAAAACAGATAAATATATTTTTTCAGTTAAGCATCAGCCGTTTGACTGGGGCAAACATGATTGCTTGCGTTTTGCAGATAATATTGTGGAATGCAGAACTGGTAAAAAGATTTTTGAAGATTGGTATGGCAAACACACAACCGCATTTGGCTGTTTTTACAATTACAGAAAGAAGCTAAAACAAACTGGCTTTAAAGATTTGGTTGATGCCATTGATAGCCGTTTAAAGCGCACCAACAGCACCATCGCTAATAGATATAGTATTATCGGCAGAAGGTCAGAGGGTGGCGCGACGGGGCTTTATTTGGGCGTTTCGTTGGGTAAATGGTTTGCATTTGTCGGCTATGATGGTTTGGAATTTGTAAAGCCTAAAGGCGATGATATAGAATGGCTGGTTTCGTGAAAAAATTACTATCAGGAACATTTTTAGCATCGATGGGCATCTTGGCGGCTAGTGCGGTGCAAGCTGACCCGATCACTATCGGGGCGGCAGTTAGTGCGGCGTCTGCTACTTATGGCGCGGCGGCGGCGGCTGGTAGTTTTGCGGCTATCGCTGGCGGGGCGTTTACGTTTTTTGCAAAGTCTTTTCTGGTTTCTGCGACACTAGGTTTAGCTTTAAACGCGTTGACGCCAAAGCCAAAAAGCCAAGGCATTGCTGGGGCTGGTATATCTGGTTATCAGGTTAGCGGGATATCATCGGCGGCAGACCAAGCGGTGATTTATGGTCAAACAAGAATCGGCGGCGTTATAGTCTATAAAGAAACAACAGATAATAATAAATATCTGCATTCAGTCATCGCACTTGCTGGGCATGAAGTTGAAGAAATAACAACCATTTATTTGAACGATGAAGCATTGACGCTGGATGGTTCGGGCAATGCAACCGCGCCAGCTAAATATGTTGGCTATGTTCGCGTTATTAAGCATCTGGGCGAAGCTAACCAAGTAGCAGACGCGACCTTGATTTCTGAATCTAATGGTAAATGGACGGCAGACCATAGACTGCGTGGAATAGCTTATATTTATCTGCGATTGCAATTTAATGGCGATGCGTTTCCAAATGGCGAACCGCAAGTAACTGCGCTGGTTAAAGGTAAAAAAATATTTAATCCAAACACATCGACAACCGCATGGTCGGCTAATTCAGCTTTATGCTTGCGCGATTATCTGGTTAGCAATTATGGCTTAAATGTGGCATCTGGCGATATAGATGATACAAGTTTCGGGACAGCTATAAATGTGTGTGATGAAAGTGTAACGCTGGCGGTTGGCGGTACGCAGTCGAGATATACTTGCAACGGCAGTTTTTCGCTAGGGCAACAGCCAAAAGATATTATCGATGGTTTGTTGCGTTCAATGGGCGGGATCTTGTGGTACGCACAAGGCAAATGGCGGGTTAAGGCGGCAGAATATACAACGCCAGCAATATCATTTGATGAAGATGATTTGCGTAGCGGTTTAGCTATACAAACGCGGCATAGTCGGCGGGATAATTTTAATATCGTGCGTGGTAAATTTAGGGGCGCGGAAAGTAATTATCAGGTTAGTGATTTTCCAGAGGTAAAATCATCGGCGTTTATAACTGTTGATGGCGGCGAAGAAAGCGCGGTTGATTTAGATTTAACATTTACTGATACGGCGTCGATGGCGCAACGGATTGCTAAGATAGCTTTATATCGCAATCGTGAACAGCTAACTTTATCAGGTTCATTTGGGCTAAAAGCATTGCAAGTTCAAGTCGGTGATATTGTATCGCTAACTAATACGCGCATGGGTTTTTCTAGCAAGCCGTTCGAGGTTTCGGAATGGTCTTTTAAGCCTACAGATAATGGTGATCTAGTTGTAGATATGACATTGCGCGAAATATCAAGCGCGGTTTTTGATTGGAATGCAGAAGAAACAGCATTTGAACAGAATAATACAGTTTTACCAGACCCATTTGACGTCCCAGCCGTCGGCATATCATTATCGCCAACAACTCGAATTATTAATGAAGATTTAACAAACGTCGTAACTGTTGATGTAACCAGTGATTCACCCGAACGCGTTGACCTTGTTGAAATACAATATAAGAAAACGACAGACACGAATTATATTTCCAGCGGTTTTGGTGAATTAGGCGTTTTTGAGATTATAGATTTAGAAGATGCCAGCTATGATATTCGGGCAAGGGCGATAAACACATTTGGTCTAAAAGGCGATTTTACAACAAGACTAGATTTCGCTGTTCAAGGTTTAGCCGACCCGCCAGCGAATGTTGCCAATTTTAGATTCGACGTTAATGCTGGGGGTATTAATCTTGAGTGGGATGCAGTCGGCGACGCTGATTTATCTTTTTACCGATTAAGGTATGCACAACAAGAATCTGGCGCGACGTTTGCAAACGCGACGACTGCAATAGATAAAGTAGCAAGACCAGCTAACAGCGTAACAGTTCCAGCGCGTTCAGGTACTTATTTGATTAAAGCGTATGACAAATCAGGCAATCAAAGTGCCGCCGCTTCTACTGTTGTTATTCGCGCAGAAGATTTAACAGTTTATACAAACAATTTAACGCAAGCTGAAGCCACGACATTTTCTGGCACTAAAACAGGATGTTCGGTGGTGTCTAACCAGCTTAGAATTACTGACCCATCGTCTGCACCATCGACTGCAACTTATGAATTTAGCAACTATATAGATACTGGTTCAGTCAGACTTGTTAGAGCTACGATGAATATCGAAGTCGTGCGGATTAATGATGCGGCAACAGTTACTTTTGACACTTTGACAGGCAACTTTGATTCGCTTGCTGGTAATTTTGACGATTTATCTGGCGGCAGTAGTTTTGCAGATACAGACGTTTTGATGTATATTGCAACGACGGATGACGACCCCAGCGGAACGCCAACTTGGTCAGATTTCAAAAGATTTAAAGCTGGTGACTTTAGTGGACGCGCTTTCAAATTTAAGATAGAATTAAACAGCGATTCCGATGATGTCACACCAGCCGTTGACACGCTAACAGCTAAAGTGAGTTATAACTAATGGCAACCCATGATTATGTAATTGATGACCAGACGACCCCGCAATTCAGGTCGGATCTAAACAATGCTTTATCAGCTATTGTATCGAACAATAGTAGCGCAACCGAACCAGCGGACACATTTGCGAATATGTGGTGGGTTGATACAGCCAATAATTATTTAAAGATCCGCGATGAAAATGACGCGGCATGGATTATTGTTGCTGAAATGGATGTGACCAATAGCAGAATCAAACATATTACAAATAGCATTACTGCGGCAACAGCGGCTGGCATAGATATTTTTAATTCATCTGGAACTAAAATAATTGATTTGCAAGTGGCATCTCGAGCAACCGCAGAAGCTGGGACAAATAATACTGAACTTATGTCGCCGTTAAGATCTAAACAGCTTATAGACCAAGAGATAGGCAACATAGCTGGTAATCAAGCATTTCAGGGAACAACAGGAACAGACACGAATCAGGGTGATAATTTAATAACAAGCGTAGATATTACGCCAACCACATCTAGCGCAAAAATTCTTATTCTAGCCACTGCATCATTT
>Ga0181380_1000535_pt1 | contig 17004 bp, 19 predicted proteins | sample 3SPOviralmetaG_FD_130116 | JGI IMG/M metagenome (GOLD analysis project Ga0181380, IMG submission 130116) | Marine viral communities from the oligotrophic San Pedro Time Series (SPOT) site, San Pedro Channel, CA, USA - 3 SPOT_SRF_2009-08-19 | ecosystem: Environmental > Aquatic > Marine > Strait... | reverse complement strand
GTTTTCGAGCATTTGTCTTTGTAACTCAATCACCATACCTTCTAAATTATCTTTAGCTTGTACTAAAAGTTCTATTTGATGTTCTTTCTTATCTAGTGCTGATTTAAGTGCTGTAACGTCATCGGGCTTTGTGCCTGTAATACTAGATATTATAATAGGAATACTTGCTGCAATAGTACCGATCAGCATCATTACAACTTCCTTATTAGAATCTAATACAGGGAACTGTAACAAAGTAACGATAATACCTACAACAAACAAAAATATAAACAAGCTACCAGCGTAGTGTCTTATCTCTTTTGCAACTCCGTTAGTAGGCATCTTCATTTTAACTGTTTATATATTTTAGTTAATGTATAGATTATGGTAAGTATCAACACAACTGTCTGTAGCTGTGCATTTATGTGAGGCATGGTGCTAAATATTATTGCACCTAGGTTAAGTCCGTATATTTTCAAATCTTGCATAGCTTTATGATATTAAATCCCATTGTTGGTTATCCTCATTCCAGCTATATAAGTTTCCATCTGTTGGATAATCAATTGGCGCTTCCCAATGACAGGTTGTTTCGTTTAATATAAAACTATCAAAAGGTTTAGGTGATATAAAAGCATCTCTTGTACTGTCATACTTATATCCTAGACCTGCATAGTTTTTGCGGAAATTTCCGTTGTATGATGTTTGCTTCCACGTTGCAGTTCCTAAGACTGCATTTAAAAACTGCTTTCCTTTTAATTCGCTTTCTGTACCATCTGCTTTTATTAATATAGAATTATCTACTACTACGACTGCTGTGACTATATTATTTGAATCTAATTTTGCAAAATGTGCCATAATTATGTTGTGTAAGAACCTGTTGTTTTAAAGATAATAATAGTGTCTGTTCCTTCTGTTTTAACTGTACCGTTTGTATTGTTTGATGGAATAAAGTTTGCCGTTGGCATTCTAAGCACTACAACTCCTGAACCGCCTTGTCCACTAGATTGGGTAGTACCATAGGTACAACCGCCGCCACCGCCGCCAGTATAATAAGCACCATTTTCTCCATTTACTCCTGAGCTTTCCGAGTTTGAACCATTCCCGCCACCACCGTAGCCACCTGCTCCTGCTGTTGGTAAGCCGTTACCACCGCCGCCACCTGCAAAATACAAAGTAGAACTAACAACTTCTCCAACGTAAGCGCTACTGGCTGTTGTATGTGTCATTATAGTAGGTGTTTTTCCAACTCCACCATCACCGCCAGTGTTTGTACCATCGGTGTCTGCTCCTGCTGCTCCTGCTCCACCGCCGCCGCCGCCAATATATATATTTACAGAATTACCACCATCTCCACCATCGTTTCCATATCCTAGAAGTGGTGATACATTAGATTGATTACCAGCACCTCCATCAGAACCACTGCCGTTGCCATTAAAACCGCCACCGCCGCCGCCGCTTCCACCTGCAGCACCATCGCCTATGTGACTAGTAAAACCTGGGTGACTTGGATGACATCCTCCTCCACGACCGCCGCCGTTAGCTGTAAAATCAGTTGTGCCATCGTTAATTTTTGATAAATCTCCGCTACTTCCACCAGAACCATAACTACCCGAGCTAGCAGCACCGCCACCGCCAACAGTACAAGTCAATGTTACACCCGAAGATATTGAGGTAAGTGTACCTTCTAAATATCCACCTGCACCGCCACCGCCATTTCCAGCGGACTGTGAACCAGCACCACCCCCACCAACAATTAGCACTTGTATATCAAATCCTGCCACAGCTGAAGAATATGCTTTTAAAAATCTTCTATTTAACATAAGTTATTCTTGTAATGTGTTATCAGAAGCATAAGTCGATACCGAATAAAAGAAAACAGGGTCTGTTGCTGAATCGTCTACACATTCTATTTGTAGTAAACTAGTTACTGTATTGTCGTAATGTGACTCTGCTAATTTATTAAAAGTATTAGTAGAAGTACCTTGAGCATCTAACGCTACTGTTTGTCCTTTTAAAGGAAAGACACTAATAACCTGACCTTTTTTATACCCTGTTAAGTCGATAGTGTATGCTCCCGTTAGATCTCCGCTAAGTTTAAATACTGATGCTGTTGAACAGTCAAAAGAGGGTGCGCCTGTTAGAGTAGTAATAGACTGTACTGCGGTGTATCTGTTTTCTAGCTTATCGTGAGTTATTCCATCATCTTTTACTCTCAATGCACCTGTTCCATCAGTCGCTGATAATTCGATTGTAGTACCATCAACTGTGGCTTCTACTTCATTAGTACCTACTGTGATACCATCACCACCAACTACATTTAACGTAGCAGAACCTCCGCTTTCGTTAGTACCAGTCATACCATCACCAGCGTTAACATCAGTAATGTCTGCAGCAACAGCAAAGTTTAACTTGCCATTAGTATCGTCATAGGTTACTGTGATATTGCTTACTGTGTTTCCAGAAACCATAGCTCCAATAATATCTTGAATGCTTTCATCAAAACTAAGCCCACTAATATCTAAAGAGTCTGCGTATGTTTCAGAGCTCGCATAGATTTCGTGAAACATTTTCTTTACATTGATGAATGCCGCTCTTAGCGTATCCCCATCATTAGCATTAGCTGCTGATCCTACATTTAAATTTTGTGATGCCATATTATAATATTATTTTCTAAGTCGTTATTCTGTGTGTTATACTGTCTATTAAAACGTTTACATTGTCTACAAGTAGACTTATTGCCGTTGTTAATGCTTTGTTAAATCCCAGGTGAATATAGGACATTAATTCACCAAAATTAGTTGTTTCGTACACTTTTCCCCAGCTCATTATTTTTCTTTCCTATATAACTAGAAAGTTTTGTTTCGTTCTTTTGTTTTGGTCTATATTGACCTACTTTTTTTCTCTTCTTTATAATACCCATCCATTAAACCCAATTTCTTTGTCGGGATATATTTCTTCATTATTATTACTGTAGTATTCCGGAAACTTACTTGGGGCGTTAAAACTCATGTAATCAATGAAACGATTGGTATAGTAATCAGCGTAGTCTCTTTCCTTCGCAATTAACTGATCAATCTCACTCTTACTAGCAATCTGGCTATTTTCACTAGAGTGCTTATGAACCCCACCGTTTGATACTGTATAAGCAGCGAATGGAAGGTATTCCGCCATGGCGTAATGAATAAGCATGTCTTGTATGTAATCATTAATAAGTGTAAGGTAATCACCCGATAACGAATTTGCAATAATGTCATTGCTGATTTTATCATAAAGATCGCTACCTAAGTAGTTTCGTATATGTATTTCTTGTGCTAGTTTGATGAAATGAATAAACTTATCTGTATCTACATTACCACTAAGGGCTGTATTCTTAATTAAGTCTTGTCTTTTTATGAATAGTGCTGTTGCCATTATTCTTCATTTTCTTCGTTAATATCCTCTTGACGTTCAACCTGCGAAGGTTTTACACCAGTTTCTTTCTCTACTTCAGCATCAGTCATGGCGTTAGTAAGATCAGTAAATTCTAGTGGCTGTAATGTCATAAAGTATAAGTCAAGTTCAATTTCGTTATACTCTAGTATCTTTTGTAGCTCGTCAATAATTGTTACTTGCATTGGACGAACAACTGTATTATCCATAAGTAAAGATGCAGTCTCTAGTTCCTGGGCGTTGTTACCTAAGCCAGTCTGGTCTTTAATACCTACAAGCATAGGAGATACAATTCTGTGAGACACCATTACCTTCTTCATAGACTCATCAGATAAAAACTGATATTGCTGGTGAGCATCATTTAAGACTACTGGCTCAATAGTAGCAGATAGTTCCTTACTGTCGTTAAACGCCAAGATAAATTTACCTGCATTTGATGTACCAGAAAATTTCTCATAGATGCTTCTTTCAATCTCATCACGAATCTCCTTTGAGGGAGTACCATTATTGAAGTTGATGAGCATGCTAGGCTGCAATCCATTCTGTATATTGTTGAGGTGATAGTTAGCTATCTCTTCCTCTAGTTCTGCGTACTGCAAGCCCCCTTGATAATCTACTGGCGAGTAGTAATAGAATCCTGCCTTGTATGGGCGAATATAAAGTATCTCTAAGCCCTCTTTAGACGTTCCGAATGCTGGTATACGTTTAGGCTTCTCATCACGTCTTATTTCGCTCCAATCGGGGTGATAGAAGTATCCTTGCACCTTACCTAGCTCAGCCTTCTCAGCTCTAAGTGTTTCTACGGGTATATGATTAACCTGGACAATACGAGAGTGATCCTTACTGTAAATTACTTGCACAGCAGATTGACCCATCATTTTATAGTCGTAGCATACTTTCTTCATGCAGTCCTTACTAAATAGCTCTCGCATCTGAGCATAAGCCTCTGGCTTTTCTTCGCTATCAGTTGCCTCTAACCCTCTACCGTAAATCATTTCTGATATACCGTTTACAGCAGCATTATTAGTGGGCGAACCGTTATATCGGTCTATAAGGTACTGGAAGTAGTTATTGTCTTCACCATACTCTACCCATTCGTTTCTGGCGTTCTCCACAACTGGTGGAGCTGTATATGATGATAAATTAAGAACGTGAATTGTCTCTTTCATTATAATATTACAAAGTCGTTATCGTAGCTATCTTCCTCAACATAGTCATCTTTATTCACAAAGAAGTTGTCAAGGTCTGTTTGATCCGTGCAGAATATAAGTCCTCGGTATATTTCCTCAGACCCATCCTTTACCCGGAATGTGTATTGGTTACCCTCCTTTAGTGAGAAAGTACCTGTTAAAACCATGTAGTCACCATCACTTGTCTTTGTTACAGAAATTGTAGATGTTGTTCTTTTTACCTTATCTGTTAATGAGAATGTTGGTGAAGTAGCATCTTTCCTTGGTGCAATTTTGAGTGACTGACTACTATCTGATGTTGTTAGTACATGCATAACTAATTAACTGCAATGTACGATTTTGTTTCATGATATAAAAAAAGGGCAGCTAAAAAGCCACCCTTAATTATATAAGCGTATAAAATTATTATACTGCTACAGGAGTTCCGATAGTGATTGTTCCATCTAGTCCTGCCATACTATCTACTGGGAAATCAGCAGTACCTGGTCCAGAAGAATCTATAAAGTTTGGTGGTGAGGTTTCTTGAGCTGTAAATGTTAGATTGTATCCGTTGAAATCGCCAAGGGCGTTTCCAGTAGACACAGTACCAGCAGTTATATCAGCACCTTCTTTAAGACCCATCATGAATACGTTGTCGTTCTTGTCGACAATAATTATATGGGGACGAGCCGCAGCCAAAAGTTTCAATTCTTTATTGTCTTCTTTTGTCAGTTTCTTAAGTGTAATATTTAAGGTTTGCTCATAGAATACAGTACCATTCTCACGAGAGGCGTTTACTGTAGTTTCAAATGAGTTGTTTCCTTTAACCTCATACTTATGTAAAGTAATACTACCATCCGTATCGCTAATTGTAGTACCAGTCATATTCGTTATCTCGTCATTAGTGAGAGTAACAGTTCCTAAAGTACCGAAGTCTGCAAAGTATAATTCTTTTATACCTGCTACTACATCTTTACATGCTTCGGCACGAGATCGAGTTAATGCACAAGCCATATTTTTCTAGTTTTATGAAAAAAGGGTAGGTAGGTCTATACCGTACCCACCCCTTATTTCTGGTTAGTTATTATTAGTTAGCAGAGTTAGCGATACCGTAAGTAACAACATCTTCGATAGAAGCAAGCTGTACACCAGCAGTAAATCGCATAACGATTCTTGCATTTTGTGAGCCATCAAGGTCAGCCATGTCTAACAATTTAACTTCGTTGTGATCAGCGATTAAGCCAGTTCCAAAGAATAAGTTAGATTTAGTAGTAGCGATAGCATCGTTGTCAGCCAATCCGTTTGCAACGAAGAGTTTTACTCCGTCAAAAGAAAGACCTCCACCTTGCCAGTGCATAGTACCTTGTCCGTTTACACCGTTACCACCGATTCCAGCGATTCCAACGTTCTCATCAGCAGCAACATTTTGTTGTGTGATAGAGGCAAATCCTCCTAAACTACGCACATAAGCTCTAGCGATATTTTGAGAAACATAGATATAAAGGTCATCTGCTCCATAAAGGCTAGAAGGGATAGCATCAACAATGCTTCCTAATTGAGCGATTACGTTAGAAGAAGTTACTGTAGTTCCAGTAATTTCTTGTGCAGAAGGAAGGTCAGCGTCAGTAGATACTAATTTAGTGAATCCATTGAACTGTCCGTTAGTTGCAGTGTCTCCAGCCCAGATTGATCTCTCAGTACGCTCTGCTACTTTAGCAGCAACGTGACCTAAGATAAAGTCAGCAAAGCTAGGTGGTACATTGTGATAAGCTGAGTATCCCATTTGGATAGCCTCCCAATCAGAAGCAAAGTCTTTCTTACAGATTTGTAAGTTTACTTGTTGCTCTTCTGGCTGAAGGATTTTCTCAGTCAAAGTAATCGTAGAAGTTGGGTCAAAGTCACAAGTAGCATCTTTAACGATATCGTCAACAGATACTTTCTTTAAGACTTCTTTGAACTTTACGTTTGGTTTTACGGTAATACCTCCTTGAGCGAGAGTATTAGCTTCTAGTAAAGCTGCTGCGACATATTGCCCAGCAAATTCACCAGCGTAAGTTGTAGTAATTGAAGTAGTAGTTGCCATTTTTATTTATTAGTTAGTCGGTTAAATACTCTGTCTAAGGTGTTTTGTGATCTCTGCATGCCGTAGTTATAGACTGGTTTTTTCTCGGTTGCAGCTTCGGGTGTGTGCTCAATTGCTTCAGCAGCAGGTTCAGCAGAAAGTTTTTCAATCTGTGCAGACATCATCTCTTTCTCTTTTCTGTAGCCGCCCATCTCTTCATCAATCATTTTTGCCATCTCAGCCATTTTGGCTTCCATAGCAGCTATTTTTGATTCAAAGTCTTCTTGCTTCACATACCCTTCCATGAGTTGAGTTTCTTCTTCTGCTTCTACAGGCTCTTCTGATAATTCCTCAGATACCTCTTCTTCAGCAGGAGCTTCTTCCTCAACAGCAGGAGCTTCCTCTTCTTCGCTAGATAATTCCTCAGCCACAACTTCAGTATCTGCGATACCCTGGGCTAATTCATCCTCTTTTGTAAGTAAAGATAGCTTCTGTAAAATCTCATTAAGAATTTCGGTTGATTTGCTCATTTTACTAAAATTTATATAATTAACGATTTAAAATATGTCTGTTGCATTTTTATGCTTTCTGTTGGATGATAAACCATTCTGTACCATTACCCCATATCTTAATGCCTTCGTATGCTCTATTTAAGTCAAAAGCACCATTAGCACCATCTAAGTTTTGTGAACCGTAAGGCGTAAGGTTGGCGTGTGTAGAATTACTAAATGTAGAATCCGTTATAAAACGCTTAGTACGGTTGAGGTTTTCACTTGCTGTTACATCGGGTAAAGTCAAAGTAGCTGTTCCTGCACCACCACTCCAAGACAATACAATAAGTTCTGCTTCATCATAAATAGCATCACCTAAGTCATAAGTTTCACCATCAGTTACCGTAAGTGTAGTAGGGTCTAAATGGTTTATAATATAGTGCTGTACATCTGTTAGTGATGTTTTTTTAGTAGTACCTGTTTGTACTAAAGGTATATCTTCGCTACCTGTAATGTTAGGTGCTGTTATTGCTGTTAATTGACTTATCTTTTTATCTGCCATTATTGATATAATTTACTGTTATCTTCTTGTATAAATTTTTCTCCTTCTTCTGTATATAGAAAAAAGTTTGTTCTAGTTATGTTTCCTATGCCTTGGGCTTGCAAACTACCATCACAACATTTTGATGAGTATGTACCATCTGGACATTGACACCCTCTTTTACCGCCTTTCTGACTTACTCGGCTATGCGTATATTTTCTTCTTTTCTTTATCATTTCTTAGCCTTCGGATGTTTCTTTGGTAGTAAATCATAGTCAGTAGTATACTTAGCGTTTTGTGGGCGTCCATTACGAACTAAATACATAAATGCATTTACTCTTGCGTGTGCCCATTGCGATGCTGATCTAACCTTTGGAGAATGGCTCGTATTAAACGCACCAAGTCCCCTCTGGAATACACTAGCAAGCATGCCAGTAGTAATACCATAACCGAGCTTGTCTCGGTATCTGTCATTGAAATCATCTGCCTTCTTTTTAAGTGATGCACGGTCTTTAGCTGAAACTTTAGCTCCAGTTTTACCTTTAGCTGTACCCTTAGCAGTTCCCTTTCCTTTTGGGTTCTTATTTGGGGTATCAGACGCTGGTGCTTTAGGTGACTTGGTTACGCCACCTCTTGAGCCTACTTTAGCGGCTTCTATTTGTCCTAACTCTTTTAGTTTGGATTCTGCCCAGCGTAAACCAGCTTTTCCTCCCCAGGCGTCATACATGAGCTTTCCACACCCATCTGAGTAACTGGTTGATGATTCTAAGTCGCCAGCATGACGAGCTAAGAAGCTTCTCATTCTCTTTATTGTTGATACTGTGATTGCAGATTTTGACGCTAACTGCGATGCTCTGCGTTTCCCCACAGCAGTCCCACAACTACCCCATCCATTCTTTTCTACCCATTCCAACACTCTCTTAGCATTGTTTGCTACTGCATCGGGGTAATCTGCGTAGGATTTTAGTTTAAGTGTATTGTCTCCTAAATGGTCGAATATCTCTTCTAGTATTTCTGTAGCTTCTTGTTCGGTTACAAATTCACTAGACATCGCCACCTTATCAGTAAAGTATCCTTCTATTGAGAATCCTTTCACCTTACCGGTTTTAACATAGTCATTCCATACCTCGTCATTGTTTACTTTCATAGATACCATCCAAGTACCTACCGGTAAATCCATATCGTACTTTCTGGACTTATCATGAGTTTCGTCTTCGATAATCCAGGACTCAACAACAGATAAACCATGTAGTTCTGCCTCATGCTCTAGTGTTGATTTGTTTTGGTTACCACGCATCAAGAACAGTTCAGAAGCCTTTCTTACTGTATCCTCTGAAAAGTATATATAATACTCTTCATCTTCATTCTGGCGATAGATATTCTTGTTAGGCACTAAGGCTGCACCCATAAGAATACGCTTCTCCTTATCTACCTCAGCCAATTCAATTTTATGCTCCTTGGAAAGGGCAATAAAGTTTTCCTCAATGGCTGGGCGATCTACTATTGAGATTGCCTCTATACCAGAGTATAATGCTTCTTCGTCAATTACTAATTCTACTATTCTCATAATTAATTGCTATTTGATCCTGTTCTTACGTTTCTGTAATATTCGTCTAGAGTTGTTATAGCTCCTTTTACAGTAAGGTAAGTAGGTATCGGTTTATCTAATTTACTTGATATATCCACCATGAGTAAATCTAATGGTGATGCTCCAACTACATTAAATGCTGGTGCTTGTACATTAACTGAAGAACTTATTCCAGATACATTTCCACTGCTTAGTATTGATTTTGCTTGGTTTACTGCTGAAAGTAGTGTGGCTACTTGAGCTGCATATGTTGCTGCCGCTATAAAAGGGGCTGCTGGTCCAGTACCTTGAGATGCTTCCTGGGCTAACCTAAATCCTTGAATCATACTAACAGAGGTGTTTGCGGCAATAGCGGTAAGGGAAAGAGCTTTTTGTAAGTCAGAACCTTCTTTGGCGAGTCTAGATGATTCTTCCATTATATCAGCAATACTACTGGCTAGTTGTAATTTAGAGGCAAAAACAGCATCATCTGTTTCCCTAGCTATTCTTTTTGTTTCTTCACCATAGGTCTTTTCTAGATTTATCTTTCTCTGAATTAATCCTTCGTAGGCGTCTCCATCAACCTTAGCTCTAGCTATTTTTCCATTTAAATTAGCTAAATCCTGTTTGAATACAGAGTCTAATAACTTTTGCTCTAATTGTAGCTGAGTACTTTTTTCTCTAGAATACTCTTGCTCGAATGCTATTCTATCTTGTATACCTTTTATTGATTCATCAGCAAACATTTTTAAATCATCCAACCTTTGTTGATCTGAAATCTCTTCTTGCATTCTGCTGTATGAACCTAAAATAGAAGCAGTTGTTTTCTCAAATTCTTTTCCTAAGTCTTCTATTGTCTCTGTATATTTTCTATTGGCATCAGCTTCCGCCTTAGTAAATTCCGTTATTATTTCTGACTTTTGTTTTTCGGTTTCAGCTCTATTTAGTAATGATTGTTTTCTTAAATTAAGGTCTGAAATATATTCTTGATATCTTACTTTTTCATTCTCTAGAGCAGTTCTAGACCTTAGATTTAGTTCTTCAATAGCGAATTGCTTTTGTAAGTCTAGCTTTTGTATAGCAGTTCTTTTTATTAGACTTAACTCTTTTTTTCTAGCTCTTTGAGCATATCTATCAAAATCATTTAGTCTTTTTTCATACAATTCAAAAGTAGCTTCTCTGTCTAATTTAGCAGCTCCTTTCTTTGTTTCTAAGTCAAATAGCTTTTCTAGTCTAATTTTTTTCCTAAGAAGCTGAAGTTCTTCAGTAAGTGCTGTTTGTCTATCGGCTGTATTTTGTCTAAGTACTAGATTACCTTCCTCATCTACCCTACTTAATCTTTCTCCAACAATAGCTAATTCTCTTCTAACTTCTAACAATTCTCCAAACTTTTTTCTAAGTTCGTCTTGAGCAGCAACACCAGATAATATCTTATCTTCCTCAAACATATTATCGCTCCATACAGTCAATGTCGCTCCCTCTTCTATAGCGTCCATAGCTCGCTTAAATTCACTAAAAGAGTCAGCTAAAAGCATATTGGCGTCTGCTCCAAGTTTCCCTACATTACCATATTTTTCAACTGCATTAGTTAAATTCTCATATGTGCTAATCTGTGCATCTATACTTTTAGTAGCATCATCCATAGCTTTCTGGAACTTATTCACCTCCTTGGTGCTATCACTAAAGTAAGCTATAATCTTAGGTAGAAATGATATTAATAACTGAATACCAATCATAACACCACCAGCACCTAACAATGAATCTCTTAATTGTTTAAATGATTCTATGGCACTACCATTAGTTCGAACAAAACTTTGTGTTAATGAAACTACCTGTGACAAGTTATTTGCAATCGCTGTAAATCCAAAACTAGCATCTGAAGCAAGTCGCCCAGTTTCTAATAGGATGGCGTTATTAAGACCAGCTTGTGCTCTAGCAGATTTATTAGCCCCTGCTGCACGCATTTGAGCTGCTGCTAGTTCTTGAACCTGTAGTTTAGTGGACTTTCTTTGTAGAGCTAATTTTTGCTCTGTGGTTAGAGCTTCAAGTTCAGATTGTGTGAGATCATCAAAAGATTTAGCGTACAAATCATTTGAGACTTTCGCTCCGTCAGTAGCTTTTTTTATACTACCTAATCTAGCCTCTGCTTTACCAGAGTTTACGTTAATACTAACTAGAATTTCTTGCGCCATGGTAAGTACGTTTTAGTGATTGTTTAACTTCAGCCATGTTGCTAACAGCCTTATACTTGCCCTTGGCAATATCTATATTCTCTGATACCCCGTACCAGTCATTAGAATTAAGTAGTTCTATTATTTGCTTTATCATTATATGATTTCGTCTGAATTAAGGTTTATCAGTTCTAAACTACTTTTACCGGTAGTTAGATTTATCTCTAATGAATTAATCCTATATATAGTATCTTGTATCTTAAGTTGATCGTTGAGCTTATAATTTACAATAAAACTAGGAGGAAGAAATGCTTCAAATTGATGCATTCTCTTCGTTTGCTCTAAAATCATCTTAATAAAGTTTCTATAAAATAAACCATAAAGTGAATTTAACGCTGTAGCGCCAGACCATTCATCTAGGTCTATACCGAAGTTAAGATAATATGTAGCTAATAAATTAACATCTTCTATATCATCTGTAACATATGAATCTTCATTGCCATTAGACGGTCTAAAATAAGTTGATACAGCCTCTATATCATCTACAGTGTCATTGAAGTTAATGAGGTCTGTAACTGTAGTTTTTATTCCATAAAACAGTAATGGCTTTACATCTTCTGGATCATAATTACCTTTTGGTGCAACAATATCGTTAGTGTCTGAATAGTTAGCTGGAGTAGTGCTAAAACTACCTCCTGCGGCATATCCCCATTGTATATCAGTTCCTAATATTCGCTCATACTTAAAGTGAGAGAAAGGTACTTCTATGTCATATACATCTTTATGGAAGAATTGACCAAACTCAGACTCTATTACATTATTTGCATTACCAAATATTTTACCATTAGATATCTTCTTGTGCTGTTCGATTAAGATGATATCTGTCTCTTCATACTCAAAGTTAATCTCTCTAAATGGAAGTATTGTATCTACATCGTGTGTAGAAACATCTATGTACTTAGTTACATCTATAGTGCCATTAGAATTATTATTTACAGCATCTGCATAGTAGTCATCATAAGTCATAATTTTGACTGCATTCGGAGTGCCTACTCTTTTAGTAGTACTAGTGCTGTATTCTGAGTCAGTTTCGTCTTCTATAATGTAAGCCACTAGGTTAAACATCTTAAACAGTCCATTTAAGAAATCTATTATTTTAATCTCCGGTATTTGCTCGTTTATAAATACTTTAGAAACATCTGTATCGAAAGCAGTAGAGTTGAACATCTCTTGGTCGTTATCAACAAAAAGTCCGACTTGTTTATGCCATATAGCTGGCTTAACCCTCGTTCCAGTCATAGCTGTTTGAGAAGAGAACTCTATTTTATATCTTTTAGGGTCATCACCTGCAAATAATTCTGGAAAGCTAAATTGATGATTTTTCTCACCACTTCCAGAAGATACTTGAACATTTCCCGTGTCAATATCTACTAATTTAACTCTGTAATTTATATTTTCTTCACCAGAAGAAGGGACAACTCTGACATAAAATTTAGCTTTATCTTGGTCTTTAAAATCATTGTAAAATAAAGTAGATGAAATATCACTAAAAAAATCATATATAGAAGCTACATTAATTATCTCATCATCATCACCACTAACGTAAAAGAAACCGTAATCCTCATTAGTAGTTGATGATTGTGTAGTGTATCCAGTTGCTATTTTCTTAAAAGCATAATCGTCTTCACCCTCTTCACCATATATATCACCAGCCTTGGCACTCATCCACATATATAGATTCGTAATAGCTTCGTTATGCTTAGATAAGAAATCTTTAGTTCCAGAAGTATCATTAGGAATAAGCACTATATCGTACTTCTCTTCTATCAGTTTTATAAGGTGATATATCTTTATAGCAGGTTTTAAATCGTACTGTGAGATACCTCTTTTGTGATATCTGTCTATATCATTTCCTGTTGATGGTATATATAAGTTTCCATCAAAGTTTTCTTCATCTGTGTTACCAATAGTATCATCGTAGAATAATCTCTTTTTTGGTGTTATAAGAGGGTATATTAATGCTTCAGCATCTCCGTCAACTGTTTTACCGTCCTTAAATATAGACTTAATTTCTGTATAACTGAAGTCGTGCTGAAAGTCAGAGAAATCTAATGATGATAGTAAATCATCTCTAAATATATCTTTCAATGAAGCAACACTACCATAGAATACTATTTTATAGAACATAGGTTTATTGTTCTTCATATTTACAGAACCAAGGAATAATTTACCTTTTCTGTAAGGAAGGCTATTTATTTCGATAAAAGCATCCTGCCTAAGCCTAGCATCAAAGAATCCAGTAGATATATCAAATTTATAAAAGTGCTTAAATACTTTATTGTTATTAGATGAAGCAGGTACTGTGAATGATTGAGTAAAATCGGAATATATCGTTCCAATATCCTTGGCTTGTTTAATAGACGAGGTAACTTCTATAGATTCGTCTTTATATAAATCTAATCTAAAATCTTTAAGGTTACCAGAGGTATCTAGACCTTTTAAGTATATCTGTACCTGTCTCATTAACGAACACTTTGTATAAATTCAGAATCCATCTCAAATTGTAATTCGTAATTGATTAGCTTATCATTCCTTCTTGTTTTTATATCTAGTGAACTGGTCACTACATTTATCGGTACAGCTAAATTGTATTTACCATTAGTGGGACTTTGTTTTCGTTTATCATGAATATATACAAATTCTGAGACTAGCAATTGCTTCATTACCTCATTGTAACTATTATGAATGAATCCAGTATTCATAGTGATAACTTCTCTACCTTGATTCTCTAAATAAACTCTTTGGTGATCTGAAACGTTATAAGAAGCATTCCCAGAACCTGTTTTAAGTGTAGTTTTCTTATATTGATCTCTTTCAGTAGTCATAGTATCTTTACGTTTAGCAAAGAACCAAATATCCTGCATAGCACCAAATTTATTGATAAATGAAATCTTATAAGGAATATTTTTACACTCATCAATACATTCTACTAATATTGTTCTTGTTGTGCCATCTTCAAATGTAAATTCTACTATGTTTGTATCTACTGGTATTTCATCTACACCAGAGCTATCATCTGAATTAGCAACAACAGAAGCTGTCTTATCTATAGTTACAATGTCTATTGCCAACGGATTTAATTTAGTTAGTTGGTCTATTGTGTAGAGACTGGCATTACCTTTTGCAGCAACATCTAAGGAAGTAGTGTCCTGCTTATATTCTATCTTTTTAGTTCCGTTATCTCCAGTATAGTAAGGAATACTAATAGGTTCACCGCAGTAGTTGTTTACCACAGTATTAGACATCATAACGTGCTTAGATAATTCTGGATTGATACCGTCAGTGATACTACCATAACCTCTAAATGCTATTCCTTGCTGTGTAAGAGTATCTGTAGTTTCTACATCATTTTCATCCTTATATGTTCTTGTAACTCGATAAAATACCCATTTAGTTTGTTTTATACCCTCATAGTTACCATCAAATTCTATATCAACATAATCCTTTATAAGTTCAGATACTTCAAATGTTATTGTATCATCACCACTTAACTTAGATTTAGTTAGCGTATATTCTGGTGTATCTGGAACATTATTAAAATCCCCGCCATATATATATAGTTCTAGTTTTGCTTTAGTTAATTCTGCCATCTTAAACTGGATTTATTGTAAATTCACTAATCTCTATAATTTCTGTTACATCTCCTAGTCCAATAGCTTCTTCATCCCAATCAGTAGTTCCAGCGTTTGACTTAAAAGTTTTTACAGCTAGTCTTTTTTCTAATGGAGTTGAGCTACTACCTCTAAACCCTATTTCGATAAACTCTTCTGGAAATAAGTTAAAACTAACTGAAAGTGCTTCTGCTGAATTACCATCTTGGCTTCCTCTAATGTAATAAACACCGTTTTTCAATTCAACATCATGTCTACTTATGACCGCAGTCATTTCCGCATAACCAACGTTTAAGCCCTTTGTACTATCATTGGTTATTGTCAGATTATTGATTCCAGAAAAAAGCGGACTCGGAGAAACGTTCTTAGCCTTCACTCTTCCTTGATAGTAGGTTGGGGTAGTCAGTTCATATCTAAAGTTATTAAGTTCCCTTCCGAACTGCTCAGAATTAAAGAAATTATTTCCAGTAACTCTTGTCTCAAGGGGAGAAGTTGGTTGGAAAGTACTGTCATCTTCTGGTTCTATAGCTGGAGAAGCATCTGATAAAACATATCTTTGTGTTTGATTAACAAAGATATTAGTAAATTCAGTCAGATATTGTCCATTTAACACTATATTACCCCATTGATGCCCTAAGGGATTTCTACGATTATTAATTAGACTAATTATCACGACTTTACCAGCCGATACTGGGGTTACATCTAAAGCATTATCTGGACAAGACAAAGAAAATTCATAGTCTTCGGTAATAATTGGTTGTTGTATTTCTAACTGAATCTCTTCACCATATAAATCTATATCACTTTGTGTTGAAGTATATGTGGTTGTTGCCGTTGTACCAACTACACCATTGGCATCATATGTAGTCGATGTAAGGGTGGGACTTTCTCCAGTAGCTGAAGTCCATTCAGCAGCATATATATCTAAACCTGCTGTAGCAAATGAAGGCATATTAGCAGAATGCCCTATTCTGTATTTTATAGGCGTTTTGATGTCAGAGAAAGAAATACTGTAATCTCCTAGTTGTTTGCCTGTAGTAGAAATCTTAAATATCTTAGTACCTACATCTACACCTATCTGTTTAGTTGAACCGCAGGTAAGGGTGAATTCTTGATTCACTGGTTCTGTTACATCAACATCTGGTTCTTCGCCTTCTCCGCCTTGAGATACGGGTTTTTCCACAGTAATATAGTATGGACTTCTTACGTTGATCTTTATTAAGTTATTTACTGCCATTATACAAATCTTACGGTTTTACCTTTTAAATCAAATCCTGCCTCCCTTAGAATATCCTCTACACTCTTTTTTACATCCTCCACTACAGGAGCAATGACCTTTAGGTTTTTTAGGTGGCTTTCTACGGTTCTTGTTATAAACTTTGTTGGTTCGATCCCCTGGGTGTTTATCTTGTTTGTTATTCTTTTCGCTATATCTAGTATTGTTGGATGTGTTGCTGAATACTTTGAGTAGTTCGTTGTTCTGTTTCCGTTGATGTCCTTGTACCCTAGAGGCTTGCTTACTATCCATTCAGCTATTTCTGTTATATTTACACCGCCAGATGGCACTCCTCCAGAGTCAATGTTCTGCAAGTAGTCGTCTCCAACAATGTCTATTCTTAATCCGTTACCTAAGTCTTGTTTGTTATATTGTATTCTTTGTGCTGATTCGCCAGTGTTATTTATAACTGGGTTTAGAAAACCTCTAGCAGTTCTACTCTGCACTGGAGTGTTCATTCTCTTGCGAAGTAGCATCATAAGCTTCTTGGCGTAATTCTCCATGTAGGCTTCGGTATTTTTAATCTTTATGGACATTGGCTTCCGTCAGCGTTTATTAACGCCATATCATTGTTAGGTATATTTATATTAACCGTCATCGACCATCCTGTTACTTTGTTCTCGAAACGATCCTCAAATAACTGAGCCT
>Ga0181380_1000534_pt1 | contig 17004 bp, 1 predicted proteins | sample 3SPOviralmetaG_FD_130116 | JGI IMG/M metagenome (GOLD analysis project Ga0181380, IMG submission 130116) | Marine viral communities from the oligotrophic San Pedro Time Series (SPOT) site, San Pedro Channel, CA, USA - 3 SPOT_SRF_2009-08-19 | ecosystem: Environmental > Aquatic > Marine > Strait... | reverse complement strand
TTTTTCTATAGTCTCACTCCAATTAGGAAAAGATTTAGCTAAATGTTCAAAAAGTTTATAAATGTTTTGTCTATCATAAATTCCAGCAGCAATATGCTTGGGATGTAAAATGAGTTTAAAATCTTCAGTGCAATGTTTAAAAAATTCCTCAGGATTATGATCTACTAATACTAAACCAAATATTTTTTTTATTTTTTCTTTATCCATTCAGTCTGAGAATAGAGAAAAAAAAAGTTAAAGGTAACTAATTAATTAGCAAAATTAATGGCTACTATAAATTAACCGTGTGTTAGGAAATAGTCAGAAATACCCAGCTCCATTAAATCTGCAATAGTATTAATTATATCATCTTTATGTTCTGGTCCCACTAATATGCGATACATAACAGGCTCTGAGACCAATGTTGGTACCACTTCAACAGTAGTACCAATTTGATTAGAAATATCATCAGCTATGCTTACAGATACATTTTCTTTTCTAAATGCACCAATTTGGATATAAGCAGATTGAGAAGAACTATAAGAAGTTAATGAGCTAATCTTATCGGATAAACTATCTTCCAAAGCAGCAATTACTATTTTCTTGCTAGGTTTGGGTTTTGGCTTGACGATAAAACTAGAGTCAGCAATTTCTTCAATAGTATTATCTATTTTTTCTGCCTCATTATCCTTTAAAGCAGCAACAAGATTGTCTAGTTGTAATTCGTTTATTTCTTGAAGTGGTCTTTTAACATTTAATATTTGGTCCTCAAGGGTTTTGTTTAATTCATCGAGTAACTCTTGATTAATAATAAAATTATCACGACTCTCTCCCTCTGATTTTCTACCAGAAGTATTTTTTTCCCATACTAAAGTAAATGTATCGCTCAAAGACGCCACATCATTGCTAGCCTCAATAGTAATCTCTAAAGAACCGACATCCTCTGAAGGTCTTCCATTAAATGAATACTCAGAGGGAAGGAATGTTAGCCAGTTGGGTAACGGCTCGCCATTTGATAGACTAACGTCATATCGAACCTTACCACTTCCAGTTAAGTAAAAAGTATCTTTATTAAATTCAAATTTAAAATCTAAAAGATCAGAAGTAAGCCCCACCTCAAGAGGATCTAAATCTAAGCTATTTTCTGCTAAAGCAATGGTTTGTGAAAGAACAGGATTTTGTTTGTTAATAGGTTTTGTTACATAAGCAGTATATTTTTTGGTCCAACGATTTAAATTATTTTCTAATAAAGAAGCCAATTCAACATTGGACATTTCTCCAATATTGTCGGGAGTAAAATTCATACCCACTGAAGAATACATGGCGCCTAGGCTGTATTGCATTTCAGCAAAAGCGATATCATTTCTCAATTGAGCAACTAAAAGACTGGCCTCTTCTCTAATAACTTCTAATTCTCCAAATCGAGAAATTTTTTGTGCATTAGCAATCAGATCATTAATTCTTTGAGCCACATTTAAATAGTGTTTGGCATTACTGTATTCTCGAAGGCTTTGAGCATAATTCACATTGGCAATATGAACCTGTGATAAAACTGTCATTGTTAAAGCCAATCTTTGCTCATCGACCATTTGCTCATTAACTTCATTGACCTCTTTAATGTTAGAAGCCTGGAAAATATTGAATAAATTCACCCCAAATAAAGCCCCATATTCCATATTAGATTTATTTAATAAGTATTTATTGGAGTCATAAGTCCACGTCGCGTTAAATTGTAAGGAAGGAAATAAAGCAAGCATTGAGGCTTTGGCCTCTTCGGCGGAAATTCTTTTTTGATAGCGAGTCTCCATAAGCTCTGGTCTCGAGAACAAAGCAGCCTCTTCTTGGCTTTTAATATCTAAATCTAATTCTGTTAAAGGTTGACTCGTTGCGACCAAAACATATTCTTCATCCGGCATCATTCCGATTAAACTAGCTAGTTCAATGCGAGCATCCATCAACGCTCGTCGTTGAGTTAATAGTATTTGGGCCACATCAAGCAATTCTTTTTGATAGAGCAAGGCATCCATAGGAGAGCTGATTAAAAGCTCTTCGATATGTTCATAATCATCTAACGCAGCGTTCACCCGATCCATCAAAGGATTAATTTGCTCTAGAAGTTTATCAGCAGATAAAGTTTTCCAGTAAGCATAGATTACTTCTCTTGTTAAATTATGAATTGCTTTTCGCTCTAATTCTTTTGCAATTAAAAATCGATCTGCTTGTTGGCCAGCTCTAACATAAGACAAACCAAAGTCCAATGCGTTCCAGGTAAAACCCGCATCGGCAGTAGTAGTTGTTTTCTCTTGTGAGACAGAATAAGCAGGGCTATCTCCTAAAGCGGCTGGATTGGAATTATTATTTTCCATTGAAACACTGGTAGAGGCAGGATCTTTATCTAGGGATTTATAACCTGCATTGACAGCCAACTTCGGCATCATATCAAATTTAGTAATATCAATTTGTCCTTGTTCTAGTGCAGACTGCATAATGTTGACACGCAGCTCTCGGTTATTTTGAATGGCAAGGGCAATGGCCATGTACAAATCAATTTCTTTGACCATGGAGGAGCTGGTTTCTTGGAGAAGTTCAAAATCTTGTTTAACTTCAGCTCTTACATCCTCTTCGAGCATGGGCTCGGGAGCTCGACTCGAGCACGAAGTAAATATAATAAAAGACAAAAACAAAATGAGCGTTATTGCCCAAGGACGACTATGTTCCATAAAATTTCTCATCATTAAAACTGTGGATAACCTCGCATACTAGGATCTAAGGAACAATTAATTTATGGCCCAAAATGGGCCGTCTATCTCATAAATAGTCATATTTTACTAGTAGAATATGGCCGTCTGAAAAGACATGAGAAGAGAGGGATTGTTTGCTGATAACTTGATCAGTTATCAACATATCATAATTCAAGGAGGAATATTATTTTTTTCTTGAGACGTCTTTTTTTTCTCAAAAAAAAGTGAGAATAAAATTGAGTAGTAAAAAAAATAAACAGCGTTTAATCGAAATGCTAGAGCCGCGCATCATGTTTGATGGTGCTGCAGTTTTTACCGCTTTAGAATTATCTGATGATCTACAAGATCAACAGCAAGTCTCACTGACTACAGAAACCATCGAACAAGAGTCAAGACTATTTGAGACCTCGGCTTCCCGCAAAGAAATCGTGTTCATCGACAGTGGCGTCGATGATTACCAAACCATTCTCAATAATGTCGATCCCTCCTTTTCGACATATCTCATCGACGCCCAACAAGATGGTTTCATTCAAATGCAAAATATTCTCCAAAAACAAAATGATGTGGATGCGATCCATATCATTGGTCACGCCAGCGCGGGCCAAGTGGTTTTGGGAAGCGCGGTACTGAATGCAGAAACGTTAAATGCCCAATCCGATAATCTTCGAGTGATTGGAAGCGCACTTTCTAATGAAGGGGATATTTTATTTTATGGTTGTAATTTGGCCCAAGATGAAAAAGGAAAACTATTCATTCAACAAATTGGAAATATAACCCAAGCGGATATTGCAGCTTCCGATGATGTCACCGGACAAGGGGGTGATTGGGAGCTGGAATATAAATACGGTATTGTGCAAACCTCCAACGTGAGAGTGGCAGAGTATCAATCCTCTCTTTACCAAAATGGCATTAGTTCCATTAGCTGGAATGTTCAAGAAAATACAGGAAGTGATTTTAGAACAGGTGCAAGCTCTTCCTTCTCTTCCAGTAAAGATTATGTCATTGCTCTGGAGAGAGAAAATGTAACGAATGCCGGAACACTTTATTTTTACAAAGCATCACAAAGTGGTTTTGATGAAAACAGAGGTAATTATTCGTACACAACTCCTTCCGGTTCCGCCACTTCTTTTACTGTCAATTCATCTAACCCAGTTAATTCCTATCTTGTTTATTCCGAGAGAGCGTCTTCAGCGGGCGTAGGATCCATTACATTTGACGGTGAAATCGTTGGTGTTTATTTCCAAATGGGTAATATTGAGGCTCACTCTACATTAGGACAACCAGGTGCCACTTACATGACCACTAGTGTTCATGGAGTAGATAGTAAAAGAGCTTATAGCACCGAAGGTTTAAATACATCCTACAGCACCTGGTTAACCTCCGCACCTTCTAGCAATAAAGACAGCTTTGGTGTTGATACGGATTCCAATACTTTATATTTCAAGTTTGCCAATGCTGACAAACACGGTGACGTCATTCGTGTTATCACTAGAGCTGCTCAAACAAATACAGCACCAGTTGCTCGAAACGATTATGCTGCCGTTAACGAAGACGCTTCAATCAGTGTTTCCAATGGTGCTAATAATAGCTTGAGCAGTAGCTGGACTGCTGGCACCAGTACGGGTGATGTTATGGACACTAGTCACTCGACCTATAGAGATACAGATGCTGACGGAGATACTCTACGAATCACTTCTGTTCGATCAGGTAATGCCGAGGGCTCTGGAACTGGGGGCTCCATATCCTCAGGATCTAGTCGCACCGTGACAGGTCAGTATGGTCAGTTAACTTTATATAGTTATGGTGCTTATTCATACTCAGCTAATTTAAATGCAGCTGATTCTTTAGATGTAGGAGATTCTGTTTACGACTATTTTAATTATACCGTATATGACGGAACGGATACAGACAATGCTGTTATAACTATTCGTGTATGGGGAGTGAATGACACTCCAGTCGCCGCAAATGACACAGACGCTGTTAATGAAGATGCCACAATTACACGAAACACCTCCAGCACTTACGAATTAGATCATGACGATCTAGATGCTGATGGAGATGATGTATCAGGTAGTCTTGCTATTACCGCTATTCGCACGGGCTCTACAGAAGGCTCTGGAACCGGAGGTGCTATCTCCTCAGGATCTCAACGCACCGTAACAGGTACGTATGGTACGTTGACAGTTTATTCCACTGGTGCGTATTCTTATTCAGCAAATACAGCAGCTGCAGATAATTTAAATCAAGGCCAGTCGGCTTACGATTATTTTAATTACACCGTCACTGACGGTACCGCGACGGATAAAGCGGTATTATCAATCTTAGTTTATGGTCTAAACAATGACAATTCTGCCCCTGTTGCAGATAATGAAACCGTAAGTGTGAATGAGGATGCCACGTACAACGGATCATCTTCAACTCGTCAATTAGACTATGGAGATACGGATGCGGACGGCGATACTTTAAGAATTACCTCAGTTCGTACAGGCTCCTCTGAAGGGTCAGGCTCTCAAGCTAATATTTCGAACGGGAGCTATAACACATTAACAGGCACCTATGGACAAATTACCGTTTACTCCGATGGCCGCTGGACCTACTCTGCAAATCAAATTGCAGCGGATTATCTAGATAAAGGAGATAGCGCTACTGAATATTTTAACTACACCATCTTTGATGGAACAGATACAGACCATGGAACTATTACGATTAATCTAACAGGTATTAATGATGAAATTAATGCAGTCAATGATACAGACTCGGTTACTGAAGGGGCTACAATCTCCCGATCTGCCACGCACACCAATGCCCTTGATCGTGATGATACTGACTTAGACGCTAATGATACTTACTCTAATCATCTCATTACCGCTATTCGCACAGGCAATTCAGAAGGCTCTGGAACCGGAGGCGCAATCTCTTCAGGATCTAGTCGCAACGTAACAGGTACATACGGTACGTTGACGGTCTATTCCACTGGTGCGTATTCTTATGCCGCTACAACAGACGCCGCTACTGCTTTAGGCTCGGGCGATGTAGTTTACGATTATTTTAATTATACTGTCCAAGACCAATCAAAGAGCGGTACCTATGATACAGACACCGCAACTTTAACAATCACTGTTACTGGAACAAATGCTGCACCTGTTGCTAACAATGATACCGGCAGCGTCAATGAAAACGCTACATTAACTGTTTCAAATGGCTCAAGCGACGTGGTGGAAGATAACGATACAGATGCTGATGGAGATACATTAACAATTACAACTGTGAGAACCGGTGGGACAGAGGGATCGGGTACACAGGTTTCTGCTGGCAACGCGTTAACAGGAACTTATGGTGTTTTAACTTTACAGGCTAATGGATCCTATACTTATACAGCCAATACTGCTGCCGCTGAGGCTCTTGACGCAGGAGATGTCGTCACGGACGTCTTTAATTATACCATCTCAGATGGAAACGCGACAGATATCGCAACAATTACAATTACCGTTACTGGTCAGAACGATGGCATTACGGCTGTTAATGATACTGACTCCGTTAATGAAGGGGCAACCATTTCTCGAAGTGCGGGGTCAAGCTATGACATTGATAGCGATGACATTGACGTTGACGATTCTGCATCGCCATTAATTACAGAAATTCGAACGGGCAGCACGGAAGGTTCTGGAACAACAGGAACTCTTGGCCAAGCCCTAACAGGCACCTATGGACAACTCACCCTCAACTCTAATGGTAGTTATACTTATGTCGCCAACCAAGACGCTGCCAATGCTCTTGATGCTGGCGACTCAGTGGTTGATTATTTTAATTATCGAGTCCGTACCCAATATACTTCTGGAAGATTGATTGGAAGCCAATTTGACAGAGCCGTTATTGCAATTACGGTTAATGGAGTCAATGATGCTCCCGTCGCCGCAAACGATACTAATTCTGTAAGCGAAGGAGGAACCGTAACTGTAACGGACGGCTCGAGTGATATCATTGATGACAATGATACGGACTCAGATGCTAGTGCCAGTCTTGTAGTTTCAGCCATACGCCTCGGTAACTCTGAGGGCTCTGGTACAGCAGGAACTGTCGGATCTACTTTAACTGGAACTTACGGTCAACTCACCTTAAATGCAAATGGTAGCTATACTTATGTCGCCAATACATCTGCTGCGAACGCACTTGATGCGGGAGATACAGTTTATGATTATTTTAACTACACCTTATCGGATGGCACGGCCACTGATACCGCAACGATTACCATCACAGTTACAGGTGTGGACGACGACATTACCGCAGTGAACGACTATGACACTGCAACAGAAGGCTTCACTCGTTCTCGAGATGCCGGTACCAGCTACGATATTGATAGTGATGATACCGACCCTGACGACTCCTCTTCTCAGACCATCACCGCAATCCGATTAGGTAATACAGAAGGCTCAGGTACCGCGGGTACAATCGGCCAAGCCTTAACAAGCACTTATGGTCAACTCACTCTAAATGCTAATGGTAGCTATACATATGCCGCTAATCAAGATGCCACTAATATTTTAGATCATGGGGATTATGTTTATGATTATTTTAATTATACGGTCACTAGTGGATCGCAAACGGATACTGCAGTTATCCGCATAACTGTCTATGGTGTGAACGATGCTCCCGTCGCCGCAAACGATACTAATTCTGTAAGCGAAGGAGGAACCGTAACTGTAACGGACGGCTCGAGTGATATCATTGATGACAATGATACGGACTCAGATGATAGCGCCAGTCTTGTAGTTTCAGCTATACGCCTTGGGAACTCTGAGGGCTCTGGTACGGCGGGTACTGTGGGCTCAGCCCTTACAGGCACTTATGGTCAACTCACATTGAACGCAAATGGTAGCTATACTTATGTTGCTAATACTTCAGCTGCGAACGCGCTCGATGCGGGAGATACAGTTTATGATTATTTTAACTACACCTTATCGGATGGTACTGCCACTGATACTGCAACGATTACCATCACAGTTACAGGTGTGGATGATGACATTACCGCAGTGAATGATTATGACAGTGTTAGCGAAGGCTCTTCCATTTCTCGAAGCGCTGGATCTGGGTATGATATTGATAGTGACGATACCGACCCTGATGACTCCTCTTCTCAATCCATTACTGCCATCCGATTAGGCAGCACAGAAGGAGCTGGTAATGCAGGTACAATCGGTCAGGCTTTAACAGGTACTTATGGTCAACTCACTCTAAATGCTAATGGTAGCTATACCTATGCTGCTAACCAAGACGCGGCGAATGTCCTTGATTCAGGAGATTATGTTTATGATTATTTTAATTATACAGTAACTAGTGGTTCTCAAACGGATACTGCAGTTATCCGCATAACTGTTGGTGGTGTCAATGACGCCCCTGTAGCTGCTAATGACACGGGCTCTGTTAACGAAGGGGAGACTCTAACAGTAACAGACGGTTCAAGCGATATCATTGATGACAATGATACGGATGTTGACGCCTCTTCAAATTTAAGAGTTGCATCTGTGCGTACTGGAGGCGTTGAAGGCTCTGGAACTGGGGGCTCCATATCATCAGGATCTAGTCGCACCGTGACAGGGACGTATGGTAGATTAGTTTTAAATAGTAATGGTTTTTATACTTATACAGCTGATCAATCTGCTGCCAATATATTAGACGCAGGAGATACGGTTACCGATGTATTTAACTATACATTAACCGACGGTTCCGCAACTGATATCGCAACAATTACAATTACTGTAAACGGTGTGGACGATGATATTACTGCAGTAAATGATAGTGATGTTGTAAATGAAAATGCAACCATATCTCGTGATGCGGGAACAGGCTATGATATTGATAGTGACGATACCGATCCAGATGCTTCCTCAAGTCAATCCATTACTGCCATCCGATTAGGCAGCACAGAAGGAGCTGGCACCGCAGGTACAATTGGCCAAGCCTTAACAGGCACCTATGGACAACTCACCCTCAACTCTAACGGTAGTTATACTTACGCTGCCAATCAATCAGCTGCTGAAGCATTAGATCGTGGAGATTATGTTTATGATTACTTTAATTATACGGTTACGAGTGGATCGCAAACTGATACCGCAGTTATTTCTATAAGAGTTGCTGGTGTTAATGATGCCCCTGTTGCCGCCAATGACACAGGTACTGTAAACGAAGGTGGAACTTTAACTGTAACTGATGGCTCTGGTGATATTATTGAAGACAATGATACGGATGCTGACGCCTCTGCATTTTTAAGAGTCTCATCTGTGCGTACCGGCGGTAATGAAGGTTCTGGTACCGCGGGAAGTTTAGGATCTGCTTTAACGGGAACATATGGACAGCTCACTCTTAATTCAAATGGTAGCTATACTTATGTCGCGAACCAAGACGCCGCTAATGTTCTCGATGCTGGTGATCAAGTGACGGATGTCTTTAATTACACATTATATGATGGTTACACAACCGATACAGCAACGATTACGATTACCATTAATGGAGTAGACGATGATATTACTGCAGTGAATGATGCTGATGCTGTTAACGAGGGTTCAACCATATCTCGAAGCGCAGGATCAAGCTACGATATTGATAGTGACGATACTGATCCTGATGCTTCCTCAAGTCAATCTATTACTGCCATCCGATTAGGGAGTACGGAAGGTTCTGGGACTGCAGGAAGTTTAGGTTCAGCATTAACTGGTACTTACGGTCAGCTCACCTTAAATGCTGACGGTAGTTACTCGTATGTTGCTAATCAAACCGCCGCGAACGCACTAGACTCTGGTGATACTGTCATTGATTACTTTAATTACACAGTTACCAGTGGATCTCAAACTGATACCGCAGTCATTGCCATTACGGTAAATGGTGTGAACGACGCGCCCGTCGCAAATAATGATACTGGTGCGGTGAATGAAGATGCTACGCTAACGGTAACCGACGGATCTAGCGATTTGGTTGAAGATAATGATACTGATGCAGATGCTAGTTCCTCTTTAACCGTGACCACCTTTAGAATAGGCGGCACCGAGGGATCAGGAACAGAGGCTAACGCTGGAAGTTCTTTGACAGGAACGTATGGTACGCTGACTATCAACGCAAACGGAAGTTATACTTATGTTGCTGATCAAGATGCAGCTGATGCGCTTGCAGCAGATGTGACTGCAACCGATGTCTTTAATTACACAATCAGTGACGGGTCAGCTACCGATATTGCGACACTGACCATTACAATCACTGGTGTAGATGACGGTATTGTTGCAGTTGACGATACTGGCTACATTAATGAAGACGCCACTCTGACAGTTGATGATACTAATTATACAGTCACAGCAAGTGGAGGAAATTTTTATATTAATAGCGATCAACAAAAAACATTAAACTTATTGGAGGGCAGTACTTATATATTTACCTACCCTTCAGGACACCCTTTTGCTCTTTCAACCACTGCAAACGGAAGCCACGGTGGAGGTTCTGAATACACAACAGGTGTTACCAGAGATTCGTCGGCTAATACGTTGACATTCGTTGTACCAAGTTCAGCTCCTCAACTTTATTACTATTGCACCTCACACAGTAATATGGGAGGTACAGTGAACACACCTGCGCCCGACGCCACAAGCTCTGGAAGCAATAGCGGAGATATTCAAGCAAATGATACTGATGCTGATGACGCAACACCTTCTACAACCATTTCTGCTATTCGCATAGGCTCTTCAGAAGGCTCTGGCACAGCCGGGACAATTGGCCAGGCTCTGACAGGTACCTACGGACAACTCACCTTAAATGCCAACGGAAGTTATAGTTATGCCGCAAACCAAAGCACTGCAGATGCCTTAGATGTTGGGGATACCGTTACAGATATATTCAATTATACCATTAGTGATGGCTCAACTACTGATACTGGTCTGATAACAATCACTGTAATAGGTATCAACGATAATCCAGTTGCAGCAAATGACACGGGCACTGTAAACGAAGGTGAAACTCTCACAGTTAGCAACGGTTCGAGCGATATTATTGATGACAATGATACGGATGCGGATGCTAGCGCTAGCCTCACAGTTTCTGCTATTCGCACAGGCTCTTCAGAAGGCTCTGGCACAGCCGGGACAATTGGCCAGGCTTTGACAGGCACTTATGGACAACTCACCTTAAATGCAAATGGTAGCTATACTTATGTCGCTAACCAAGATGCTGCCAATGTCCTCGACGCTGGAGATACCGTTACCGATGTCTTTAACTATACTTTATCAGATGGTACGGCAACGGACATCGCAACAATTACAATTACTATAAATGGTGTGGATGATGATATTACGGCGGTCGATGATACTGATGCTGTTAACGAAGGCGCAACCATTTCTCGAAGCGCAGGATCAAGCTACGATATCGACAGCGATGATACTGACCCTGATGCTTCTTCCTCTCAATCGATCACAGCTATTAGAAAAGGTGGCACAGAAGGAATTGGTGTAGCCGGTACGATTGGATCCGTACTAACGGGCACTTACGGTCAACTCACCTTAAATGCTAATGGTAGTTACTCCTATGTTGCTAACCAAGATGCCGCTAATGCTTTGGATGCAGGGGCCACGGCAACGGATGTCTTTAACTATACAGTCACTAGTGGATCTCAAACTGATACGGCTTTAATTACTATTACGGTTACAGGTGTGGATGATGATATTACTGCAGTGGATGACACCGATGCCGTCAATGAAGACGCAACCATTTCAAGAAGTGTAGGATCTAGTTATGATCTTGATAGTGATGATAACGACCCTGACACAAATTCTACTTCTACTATTACCGCCATTAGAAAAGGGGGAACCGAGGGTTCTGGTGATGCTGGCACGATTGGATCAGGATTAACAGGTACGTATGGAACCTTAACTGTCAATGCTAATGGTAGCTATTCGTATGTGGCCGATCAAGCTGCAGCGGACGCCTTGGATACAGGCGATACGGTAACTGATGTCTTTAACTATACAGTCACCAGCGGATCGCAAACAGATACAGCTGTATTAACCATTACCGTTACCGGTATTAACGATGCCCCAGTAGCTGCCAATGATACAGGTTCTGTTAATGAAGGAGCCACACTCACTGTCAGTAACGGCTCGAGCGATATCATTGATGATAACGATACCGATGCAGATGCCAGCTCTTCATTAAGCGTGTCTGCTATACGTACAGGTAGCACGGAAGGCTCGGGAACGGCAGGATCAATTGGTGCTGCGCTCACAGGAACATATGGTCAAATCACATTGAATGCTGATGGTAGTTATTCCTATGTCGCGAACCAAGATGCTGCGAATGTTCTTGATGCCAGCGATCAAGTTACGGACGTCTTTAACTATACCTTATCGGATGGTACCACAACTGATACCGCTACGATTACAATTACTATAACAGGCGTGAATGATGCTCCATCGGGAGTAAACGATACTGGATACATCAATGAAGATGAAACCTTGACCGTTGCTGATGGAGGCTCGGCTGTAGCTGGAACTGCTTCTGAAAGCAACAGCGGTGACGTCTTAGCAAATGACACAGACCCGGATGCAAGCCCCACTTTAACTTTAACAGGAACATATTCTCATACAGGGGGTACCGATAAAAATGGTAGTTCGAATAGCTCAACAAGTAATAGTGCTAGTTTAGGAAGTGGAGTTTTAGGTACTTACGGTACATTAACCCTAGCGGCTAACGGAAGCTATACTTTTGCTGCTACAACCGCTGCCGCCAACGCTTTAGGAACTGGCGACAGGGCAACTGATGTCTTTACCTACACGGTAACAGATGAAAATAGCGCAACCAGTACCGCTACGATTACCATTACTGTTATTGGCCAACCCGAAGCCCTTGAAGCCGTTGATGATACAGATGCTATTAATGCAGGAGAAACCATTACTGTTGGTGATGGCGATGATGAAGATGTGATGATCGATGATACTTCAACCGCTGGAGGCACGACATTGATATACGGTGCGGATACAACTTTTTCACATAATACTAATAATAACTATGCACTGAAACTAGGATCTGACTTTGCTGCCAATGGAAGTGCTTTTCAAATTGATTCTGCAGATGCGAACCACTATGCCGTTGATAGCTACGATGGTGGCTATGTTGTCGTTTATCAAGACTCCTCCTCTAAAGAAATTCGCTTTAAAAGATATGATGCTTCAGGAAGTGCTGTTGGCTCTGAGACAGTAGTGGAGAGCGTAAATCAACATGCCGCTCAAGACTATAATGGTGTGCATTCCCAATCTTATGCTGTTGCTGGTCTTGAAGGGGGAGGATTTGTAGTCGTCTATACTGATCAATATTCATCCTCCCTATATAATGCGCAACTGAAATATAAAAGGTATGACAATAGTGGAAATCTACTAGCTGGAACTGCGGGTTCTGGTTATGTAAATTCAAACAGATCTAACTACTCAATGATCAATGTAGAGGGCTTATCAAATGGTGGATTTGCATTAACTTACGGAAAATATTTAAACCATGGCCATACCTTTGGTTATGTAGGTTACCTGAGTTTCTATGACAGTAACTCAAATCTCGTATCCTCTAAAACAGTTTCTTACCGGACGCATTCTATGGACCTTATCGCATTGGAGTCAGGTGGCGCAGGTGTCTTCACAACTTATGGTACTTCTTATAATCAAATATGGAGTCGTGAGTCTTTGTATTACAAAGAATTCCTCAATAACGACGGATCTGGATCATCAACCAGTCAACTTGTAGATAATAATAATACCGGTTCATATGATAAAGAGTTGGACGTCCATGATGCACGTGAGCTGACAAATGGAAATATTGTTTTAGTTTACCATGAACGTGCGGATCGGTTTAGTCCAACCTATGATCGCTATTTTAAAATATATAATCCTGGAACCAACACTCTTGGAAGTGCCGTATCATTAACTGGAGGCACTTTACACTCCGATATCGCCCGTGATGGAGATGGTTTTATTATTATATCGGCGAATGGCAATATTGTTGCTGGCGCAGATGTCATCGCTCAAAAATTTAATGCCGACGGAAGCGCAAATGGGAGTCAATTCAACATCGCTAGTTCTGTAGTTGGTCTTTTGGATCCACAAATTGTAGACTCTGGTGTTGCCAGTCTTAATGTGTCGGCCATCCGTACGGGTCAAGAAAGTGGTTCAGGCACTTCGGGCAGTGTTGGTAGCGCTTTAACTGGTACTTACGGTACCTTAACTATTGCTGCAAACGGAAGCTATACCTATGCGGCAACCACTACGGCTGCAACAAATCTTGCCAGTGGAACCACAGCCTACGATTATTTTACTTATACAGTTTCTGATGGAACCAATACGGATACGGCTCAATTAAGCATTCTAGTCACAGGAACGGCAGTCGGTGATCCTGCGGCAGTGAATGATACGGATGCGGTGAACGCAGGGTCAACAATTACAGTATCAGATGGAGATAGCGAAGATGTCCTCACCGATGATACAGATCCGAATAGTTTAGCAATGACAGTGACAGCCGTTCGATTACTAGATGAAACTCGATCTGGTACGAGTGGAACTGTAGGTCAAGTGTTAACGGGTACGTACGGTCAATTAACACTCAATGCTAATGGTAGTTATACATATAACGCCAACCAAGCGGCCGCCACAGCCCTTCCAGTCGATGCTGTCGTGACAGATGTCTTTACCTATACAGTGACGAATTCTGGTGGAGGAGCGGATGTGGCGACACTTACTATTACTATTACAGGTATTAATGATGCTCCTGTTGCAGTGGATGATACGGATGCTGTTAACGAAGACGCCACCATCGCTAGAGGAGATGCTTCTAGCTATGATGTTGAAAGTGATGACACCGATGCCGACACAGGCGCCTCCCTGACTGTTGACTCTATTCGCACGGGCAGCACGGAAGGCTCTGGAACAGCTGGAACATTGGGGTCAGCCTTAACGGGGACTTATGGAACGCTCACCATGGCTGATGATGGAAGTTATACCTATGTCGCGGATCAAGCTGCAGCGGACGCCTTGGATACAGGCGATACCGTTACTGATGTCTTTAATTATACCATTTCTGATGGCACCGCTACGGACACAGCTCTCCTCACTATTACTGTTACGGGTGTTAATGATGACCCGGTTGCAACAAACGATACGGGCGCAGTTAATGAGGGTGAAACTTTGACTGTGAGTAATGGTTCTGGAGATATCGTTGAAAACAACGATACCGATGCTGATGATAGTTCCTCACTAACGGTTACTTCTATTCGCACAGGCAGCACGGAAGGCTCGGGCACAGCTGGAACATTAGGAGTAGCTCTAACAGGTACATATGGTCAAATTACAGTAAACGCGAACGGAAGTTATTCTTATGTCGCTAACCAAGATGCCGCCAATGCTTTGGATGCAGGGGCAACGGCAACGGATGTCTTTAATTATACAATTTCTGATGGTACCACGAGTGATACGGCAACCATCACTATTACGATCACTGGTGTAGATGATGATATTACGGCGGTTGATGATACGGATGCCGTTAATGAAGACGCAACGATCACAAGAAGCGCAGATACGAGCTACGACATCGACAGCGATGACACAGACCCTGATACCAACTCTTCTTCTACTATTACCGCAATTAGAAAAGGTGGCAGTGAGGGGTCTGGTGATGCTGGCACGATTGGATCAGGACTAACTGGTACATACGGAACTCTTACCATGAATGCAGATGGTAGCTATTCCTATGTCGCGGATCAAGCTGCGGCCGATGCTTTAGATGCAGGCGATACTGCTAATGATGTCTTTAATTATACAGTCACTAGTGGATCTCAAACAGATACAGCCCTTTTAACTATTACCGTTACCGGTATCAATGATGCTCCTGTGGCTGCCAATGACACAGGCAGTGTGGACGAAGATGCTACCTTAACTGTTTCCAATGGCTCAGGGGACTTAGTAGAAAACAATGATACTGATCTTGACCCTGATGCTGTTTTAACGATTACAGAAATTCGAAAAGGCAGTTCAGAAGGCTCTGGAACCGCAGGTACCGTGGGTTCATCTTTAACCGGCACGTATGGAACGATTACAGTCAACTCTGATGGAAGCTACACGTATGTGGCCGATCAAGCTGCAGCGGACGCCTTGGATGCTAGAGATACGGTCACTGATAGCTTCAACTATACCTTAAGTGATGGTACCGCTACGGATACAGCCACAATTACAATTACGATCACAGGTGTGGACGATGATATTACGGCGGTTGATGATACTGATGCTGTCGACGAAGATGGTTCAATTTCAAGAGGCGCAGGCACTAGTTATGATTTAGACAGCGATGATGAAGATCCGGATGAAGATGACACAACATCATCTTCTACAATTACAGCTATTCGAACTGGAAGCACAGAAGGTTCTGGTACAGCGGGGAGTTTAGGATCAGGTTTAACGGGTACGTACGGTACCTTGACTGTTAACTCTGATGGAAGCTATTCTTATGTAGCCGACCAAGCGGCTGCCGATGATTTAGATTTAAATGATACAGCAATTGATTACTTTAACTACACGGTCACTAGTGGTTCACAAACGGATACAGCGGTATTAGCTATTACTGTTACCGGTATCAATGATGCTCCTGTGGCTGCTAACGACACAGGCAGTGTGGACGAAGATGCTACCTTAACTGTTTCCAATGGCTCAGGGGATCTAGTGGAAAATAATGACACGGACCCAGATGATAGCGCGAGTTTGGTGATTTCAGCTATTCGCGTAGGCAGCACGGAAGGTTCGGGTACGGCGGGAACCATAGGATCTGGCCTAACTGGAACTTACGGTACAATTACAGTAAACGCGAATGGAAGCTATACGTATGTAGCTGATCAAGCAGCAGCGGATGCATTAGATGCAGGCGATACCGTCACTGATGTCTTTAACTACACACTGTCAGACGGCACTGTAACTGATACTGCAACCATCACCATTACGATCACAGGTGTGGACGATGATATTACGGCGGTGGATGATACTGATGCCGTCAATGAAAATGCCACCATCTCTCGCTCGGTAGGAGACTCTCAAGAGCTCGATAGCGATGATGTTGATTTAGATGACAGCTCTACCTCTACAATTACAGGAATAAGATTAGGTAACACTGAAGATTCTGGTACCGCGGGGACAATAGGCTCTGCTCTAACAGGTACTTATGGAACACTAACAGTGAATGCCAACGGAAGTTATACGTATGTTGCTGATCAAACAGCGGCCGA
>Ga0181380_1000533_pt1 | contig 17024 bp, 21 predicted proteins | sample 3SPOviralmetaG_FD_130116 | JGI IMG/M metagenome (GOLD analysis project Ga0181380, IMG submission 130116) | Marine viral communities from the oligotrophic San Pedro Time Series (SPOT) site, San Pedro Channel, CA, USA - 3 SPOT_SRF_2009-08-19 | ecosystem: Environmental > Aquatic > Marine > Strait... | reverse complement strand
GTCAGGCGATCTTGATATGGGTTCCAATAAAATAACAAACGTAAGCGAAGTTGAAGGTAGTGTGAGGCTGATGGAGTTCGGTGCTGATCCTGATAGCGTGACGAATAATCTATGGGGCAATAATAATGTGCACGACACTTGGGCTACCTCGATAGATGTAAATGGAAGTGGAATGGTAACCGAGTCAGCTGGTGTATTTACTATCACAGAAGCTGGAACGTATACAGTCACGGTAAATTGCGTAGTAGAAGACCAAACCTATAATAACAGAATTGTTGCTGGTATGTATCTCTCGTTAAACGACGACACAAGCCGATTTAGATCAACGACCAGCGGAACTTCATTTGCTCTCTGTTATTTACGGTTTGATGATTACGGCTTCGGCGAAAGCATGACATTCTCGCTTACTGAGGTATTTAGTGCTAACGACACAGTAAGATTTAAAACAAAGCTCGGCACGAACAGCGATGCGAGAAATTATAATGATACGTTAGCTGACGATAAGCTCAAGTGGTGGGCAGGTGTTAGATTTCAGAAACTTTTACGGGCTTAGCCCTGTCGCCCTGACGAATAAAGGGCAGGTTGTTAATATACTATACTATATACTATACTATTTTAATTTCTCTACATAATGAAGGAAGGATATTTACATATATATATAATAAAAGAAAAACAGAAAGCGAAGTCATAAAGTCAATAAAGTCAAAAACGAGGCTCAAAATGAAAAGTCCCCATGAATGATAAACCAGAGATACTTTTTAAAATCAAGGTCAAAACTGACTTTATTGACTTTAATAATAGGCAGTAGATAAAAAATGTTTTTTTCTACATAGTCGATTACGAGGCTCTCTATATTTAACCTTCATAGGTGAAGGTATAAAGTAGTGAATCCATCTACCGTGATATTTACTTATCAAGTAGAGTAAATCATCAGGTAAAATTTTGAGAACGGTTTTAAGTACAGTTAACGAGCTAACTTTTTTTTTCTTCATATCACACTATATTTATAGATATTATAAATGTCTCATAATTGTATATTCCAAAACGACTTAAAGAAAAATGTTAAGTATGTTTGTATGACAAATAGTCATAATTCAAAATCATCATAATAAATATCGTATTAACATGATTTCAATTCACAACATATAAGATTTTAATAATAAATCTAACATATAAGATTAAATCTTATTATATAAGTAATCAAAAATAAGATAAAAAGTTCTATATATATAAATATAGAAGGTTTTAGACCAAAAATGGTAACAATATTTCTTATATGTTAGATTTATTATTAAAATCTTATATGTTGGGAATGAAAACTTAAAGTTCGGCAGTATTATTATAATATTAAGTAATATATATATATGAATAAGGAATTGAAAACAATAGTAACTGGCGTGAAACAGAACACCGCCACCACTTATAAGAACGCTTATAAGCGTCTTCGTGATTCGCTTGGTATCACAGACAATACGCGTAAGACCGTTCGTTCCTTTGGTATTGATAAAATAGAGCCTATCTTGTTAAGCCATGATACGAACTCTAACGCACGAGCTGGTATGTTAACTGTTATTAAAAAACTTTTTGATGATAAGGAAAGACTCGCCAGTATTGACGACAAGATCCGCAAACAAAAAAGAGAACTACAAATAACAAAAAATAGTAAATTAAGTGAAAGCTTACCAAGTTATAAAGAGTTAACGACCGCATTAAAACAAACAACCGACCCCAGAAAATATATCATCAACTTCCTCTTTATTCATGCAAACACAAGAAATGCTGACGTTGCGTTAATCGACCTACACCGTTCTAATGATAGTCGAACAGTAGATATTGATAAACTTGATAAAACACGTAATCATATAATTCTACAAGACGGATACGCTCTGTTTATTCGGCATGTCTACAAGACTTCAAAAACTTATGGTACGAAAACTAACAAAATCACAGCAAAGATGTTTATTCAAAAAGCCAGAGAATATCTCGGCGATGAGAATGATAAACCGTTATTAACCAAAAAGAACGGAGAGGCGATCGACCACTCCAGTTTCGGTGCGTATTTAAAACGATTCAGGCTACTCAATCTTACAGAAGGTGATATTATGAAAATCATGTTGAAACATATTTCGAGTAAAGGTTCATCAGGCTATAATTTGTTACGCGTTGTTTCGAAGAATAGAGGAACTTCAATTCAAACCTTACTCGCTGAATACGATTTAAGTAATATAAAAGAAGCGTCTAATATTGTAAAAGGCGATACTGAGGTCGAGTCTGAATCCTAAGTTTAACCTGAATATAAAATGATTGTTAGAGAGATTTAATTCATATTTATTAAATTTATTAAATTTATTAAATTATAATTATGAATTAAATCATTTATTTAGTTGTTAAATGATAACTATTAAAGTATATTTTTTTATCACGAGGAATCTCCACGCAACGAAAAAGGCTCTTTACTGTACGATATTTTTTCTGGTAATTTTTCTTTTCTATTAGATCGCTGTACGAGAGTATTTTGTGCTTTTGTAAAATACTTTTTTTACTGGGAAATATTCCACTATACGCGATCCGTTCATGCTCGTAATCGCTATACATCACCAGAATATACATTTATAATACATGAGATAATATTTAGCTTCTCATAATGTCAACATTAAAGTTTTTTGCTATGCTATCTAACTGCTCTCGGTTTGACCTGTTTATCATGGCTACTACTGTCTTCGGAATTCCTGGTATAGCTTTTAACTCTGCTTTTAACTCTTTCATATTTTTTCTGGTAGGTTTAACTGGTTGTAGTTCTTCGGCTAATACTTCAGGCTGTTCTTCAGGTGAGAACTTTTCAATATTTACTTTTCTTTTTCGTGGTTTAACTGGTTGTAGTTCTTCGGCTAATACTTCAGGCTGTTCTTCAGGTGAGAACTCTTCAACGATTACTTTTCTTTTTCGTGGTTTAACTGGTCGTTTTTCTTCTGTAAGCTCGTTCGCATATTTTCGCAACGACAAGGTTTCAAAAAAAGGCATTCCTCCACGTAACGCAGATGAGTTGGCTCGAAATTGGTCTATTACGTCTTTATGCTGTGCTAATACTTTTGGGTCTCGCGTTTCTTCTTGCTTTTCACCAAGCGATATTTTTTTATCAAGTTTTTTCGGTTGTGTTATCTCGAATCCTGAAGACTCTAACGAAGGTTCTTCCTCAGGAGCTTCAAAATAAGATTCTAACGAAGAAGTCATTTGGAAGTCTGAAGACCCTACCGAAGTTTGTGCCTGTACCGAAGGCACTTCCTGTGGCACTTCCAGTACCGAAGGTTCTTCCTGTACCGAAGGCACTTGCTGAGGCAATTCAAAAGCCATATTTGTTGGATCTGTTAGCGAAGAGACTGTCGACATGGTAGGCGAATCTGGCTCGGTTGCTGTTACATATGATGGCTGTTCGAATAATACCTTTGTACGATTGATATTATTTTCGTTGAATCTAACCTGATTCGCGTTAAATAACTCTTGCTGTTGTTCGTTATACGCTCTTATTTGGTCTTGGATATCAGCTTGATTGCGAATACGCTGTCTAATGATTGGAACTGGCTGAGGTGGAATATAAATAGGTGTCATGTATTGTTGCTGAAATGGCTGTATTTGTAGTGGTGGTGGTCTACCTGCGATCGTCTTCGGTAGTGCCTTCGGCTTGGGCTTGGTCTTCCGTTTCGTCTTCTTCGGTAAACCATCTCGCGCGAGATTGATTATTACTGTTTGTTGTTGTTTCTGGTTCTGCTTCTGCTTCGCTTGTTCCTTTTTCGGTTTCTTGGTTTTGGTCTTTTTTATCGCCATTATATACAGAGGTCGGATTTTCTATAAATAGAGTTCCTACTTTATCGCGCTGAATTCTTAAAGGGCATAACCTGTCATCTTCAAGTTTGGTATTCTCATTCTGGTATATTGCCTCAATTACATGAGGCTCAAATCCAGAAAACTTATTAGCGAAATAGCTTCTTGGATAAGGTCTCGGGTCTAATCTATCCATATCTATTTCGGGTTCTACATTTGATTCTTTAAACTGCTGTATGAATAATTCGACATCTCGGTCGCTCCAGTCTCCAAGTTTTATAGCATTATCATTACATATATCAAGACACATTTCGCCAAGCTTTAACATATCAACTTCCTCAAGTTGGTCGCGATCATTATTATTAAAATCTTCCATTATATTATATGACAAGAAAAAAGCTCGTGTCTAAAGAATCAGTTGAGAAGCTTAATGACGACCAGCATGTCGTTTTAGAGATTATCGAAGACAGCTCGTCAGATGAAGGCGAACCCAATATCCAAGAGGCGGAGACTCAGCCTAAAGTAAACATTAAGGCAGAACCGAAAACAACTACTAAAAAGAAAAGAGTATTAAGTGAAGAACAAAAACAGAAATTTCAGGAACGAATGAAAGCTGGGCGTGAGCGTAAAAAGGCTCTTCTAAATAAGACTAAAGAAGCCAAAGGCACTACCGAAGCCAAAGCACCAGCACCAGCACCAGCACCAGCACCAGTCCAAGCACCAGCACCAGTCCAAGCACCAGCGAAAAGCACTACCGAAGAAATGGATATGCCCCGATGGTTTAAAGCGTATTTAGATTCGAAAGTAACACAAGAAACACAACCTGAAGTTAAAATCGTACCACCTGTGAAGAAGGGTAAACGTGGTCGTCCTGTCGGTTCTAAAAACACTAAACCTCGTAAGGTTAAAAATGTCGTTCAGGAAGTGGCTGTACCTGAATATGTACCACCGCCAAAACCTGCTATGAGGTTTATTTAATCTCTCCAGTTATTACATAGAAAATGAAGATAAGAGAAGAAGTTAACAAGGAAATGGCTGTAGGAAAGGTTCAGATGTCCTGCGATGGAAAAATAAAAAATAATAAAGGTCTGAGTGTGTGTACTCCGCTCATGGAAACGAGTTTTTTATATTTAATCTCAGGGCCGAGCGGTAGTGGTAAAAGTAACCTGCTTGTAAATTTGCTTACGAAACAAGGTAAGACGAAATGTGGTAAGAGTATGAAAAGTTATAAAGGCATGTTCGATCATATCGTCTTGGTCTCGCCTTCAGCTCATTCAATTCAATCTAAGCTATTGGATACCATTCCGACCGAACAGAGATTCGATGGACTTGACCCAGAAGTATTTGATAAAGTAGAAGAGCTGACCGAAGATGCAGTAGAAAAAGATATACATACACTATTAGTGCTTGATGATGTTTCGAGCGAATTGAGAAAAAAAGAGACTGAGAGTACACTTAACAAGATAGTTAAAAATAGAAGACATAACAATTTATCACTTATCATAATCAGTCATAAAATTACTGATTATTCACCTTCGCTGAGGAACAATAGTAACCTTATATTTATATTCAAACCAAAATCAAAGAGAGAATATGATATGATAATGAGCGAATTCATGATGCGTCCAATAGACGAGAATAGAGCTATATTAAATCATATTTATAAAGATAAGTTTGATTTTATGTTAATCGATCAAAGTTTGAGAAAAAGTAGTCAGTTTGAATTTTGTCGTAATTATGACAGACTAATAATTGAAGAGTAAAACATATTATATAAGTTGTCAAAAAAGGATATAGAGGGAAAATAAGTTTTTATAGTATAAAATATGCCGAACTATAAGAACGCTGTTATTTATGTGATACGAACTGGAGGTCTCAAATATGTCGGTTCTACCTGTAACTTTAATCGCAGAATGAATAATCATCGTTATTGTGTAAAAAATCCACATGCTAAGGGAGCTAATCTTTATAAAAAGATTCGCGAAAATAACGACGAATGGGAAGTAGAGATATATAAACAATTTCCGTGTGAAAACTCACTCGATTTAGAACTCGAAGAAGAACGTATTAAAAACTTATTGAACGCGGAACTTAACCAGAGATGCTGTCGTACAAATCTTACTGTTAGTGAGTACAATAAAGAAAAAATAACGTGTAAGTTTTGTGGCGCTCTTGTAAGCAGAAGACACATGGCGAGACACCAAAAAAGAGCAATTTGTAAATATAATCAAGAACATAATAATTTATTACAAAATATTACATAAAGATATAATATTATCTTATATTAAGAAAGATGGCTCGTGGAGTAAAACAAACACCAGAAGAAAAAGCTGAACGCTATGAAGCGAATTTAAAAGCACTACGTGACCGCTACGCAAACGACGCGGAGTTCCGTAAACAAAAAGCCGAACGCTATCAAGCAAAAAAGGAAGCGATTAAGGCATACAATAATAAACGATACCATCAACAAAAGGCGGAACTCCAAAAACTGAAAGCTCAATTGAATCAGAACCAAACATAGAAAACATTTAGGAAAAACATATTTTATAATGACTTTTTTTCTTGAATACTTTTATATCATTTTGTTTAAAACGATATAAAAAAATATTATCTTTAGAATATATATAAGATGACGAGTTATACTGAAACATACGACGAACGTAAGTTATGCTATGCCGTAGAGCATATTGACGACTTTTTTAACAGAGAGTCTCAAAATAACACGAAAAAGCGGTCACTCAAGTTCTTAGAACAATTGCTTATTAATAATAATAAAATGGTCTTTAACTATTCGTTTTCAAAAAATACAGAGTATGGACGTAAATACTCTTACGGTATTCAAAGTACACCGAAACAAATTCGTAATTTTTTACTCTCTGGCTCTGGTGTTGTTGATTACGACATCAAAAACGCACACCCTACCATTTTACATTATCTATGTCTAAAACACAATATCAAGACCTCAGGATATTTATACTCGTACGTTCATGATCGAGATAATGTCGTAAAAACACATTTTCAACAAGAGCTATTTAATAATGTTGATGTTAAAAAGCTCATTCTTACTGCTACTAATAGTGACGATGCATTATACTCAGATAATAAATGGTTGCGTGATTATCAAGCTGATATGATGCAAATTAGACAACAACTACGAGAAATCAAAGATTATGAAAAAATCGTCGATGATACAAAGAAAATAAAACACGATGGAAAAAATTTAAATAGTAGCTTTGTAAATCGTATTCTATGTAAGGTAGAAAGTGAAATAATTGACGAAATCGCCTCTTACGTGTGCGAAAAGAGCTACAAAGTGTTCGCCCTCATGTTCGACGGATTGATGATATATGATGGTACACCTACGCTATTAGATGGTATTAATAAACTTGTTAAAACGACTTATGGTGATTGGTTCGAAATTACACAAAAAGAGATACTTTCAAATATTGATGATACAGAATACAATTACGATAAAAGTAAGGTATTAGCTAATATTTTAGCAGACGAGAACCCTACAACGAATGCTATAGACTGGGAAGATCGCACAGATGATGTATACGCACAGCTCGTCGCCGATAAGGCTGGAGATGACTTCGTATTAACCGATGATAACATCTATGTATACTATAAAAATATGTGGATAAAAAATAACCTTCTTTTATGTAAGTCAGTTATTAAAAAATGTATTCGTGAAGTCACTACAGACGCTATGGACGTAGAAAAAGAGCTACAACGAAAGCTCGATGCTAATAGCGGTCAATACAAGAACTCTACTAAAACTGTCGCTAATATTGCTGTATTCGCTAAGGGAATCGCGATGGAATCTAAAGCTAATAACGTGTTAGGTGCGTTGAAATGTATTCTTGCGACAAGACAAGATAAAGTAGAGTTTGATGTTACAAAGCCTCATGTATTTTGCTTCGATAACGTAGCATATGACCTCAATACAAGACAGAAAACGACAATTTATAAAACAGATTATATTACGCTAACGAGTGGATATGATTATATAGAGCCTGACCCTCAAGACGTAGAGAATGTGGATCGGTTAATCGATACTATCATGCCTGATCCTGAGGCTAAGCGTACTCTGAACTCTATTTTAAGAACTGCGTTGAGCGGTATTCGTCAGGAAAAAATATTTATGTTTAATGGCTGTGGACGTAATGGAAAAGGGCTTATTGACGAATTACTCATGGACTGCGTAGGCAATTACGGTCATAAGGGTAATATTGCTGTTTTAACTAAAGAAATTAAAGCTGGTGCGAATCCAGAGGTTGCGAATCTTGATAAAAAACGATTTGTTGTATTTAATGAACCTAATGATAATGAGTGCATTTGTGGTGGAAATATTAAACGTCTTACTGGCGATGACCGTCTCGACGCTCGAGGACTTTACGAAAATAATACAAAAGGTATCATGTTAGCACTTACACTCATCGTAGAAGTTAACAAAAAGCCTCGTATTAACTCTCGCATAGATGAAAGTATCGTAGCTCGTTTCATAAACTTAGTCTTTGGAAGTTATTTTACAACCGATAAAAAAGAGCTTGAAACTCTACCTAATGCAAAACTCGGTAATCCTGATTATAAAACATACGCGTTCCGCGACAAATATAAACATGCTCTTTTTAAATATTTACTGGATTGGACTGATGATACTATTTACATTTGTAATAGTGTACGTGAGAATACGAAAGAATATTTGATGGATAACGACGATATGCTCGAATGGATTAACGATTATTATACCAAGACTGATGACCCTTCCGACTATGTAAAGCTTCCATCTATGCATAAAGCGTTCAAAGAGCTACAAGGTTCTAAGGGAAAAGCTATGACTCGAAAAAACTTTATCCAAGAAGTCTCTTCAAATATGGAGATGAGAAAATATTTTAAGGAGAAACATCAACCCTACGTAGATGGGAAACAATTATGCTTACGAAATGTCATAGTCGGTTGGAAAGAAAAAGAGTTTGATGATGAAGAATCAGACGAGGTCTTATAGCTGACTGGATAATGTTTTATAATCTTAAAAAATAAGTTATTGTTTGTATAGTATTCAAAAACTTATTTTATCGCATCATATAAAGTCAATAAAGTCAGTTTTGACCCTGATTTTTAAAAGTATCTCTGGTTTATCATTCATGGGGACTTTTCATTTTGACCCTCCAAACTGACTTTATTGACTTTATGACTTCCTGATTTATTATTTTTTTTGCTTCTGCCTCTGGCTTCTGCTTCTGCTTCTGCTTCTCTTTTATTATATATATATATGTAATATCCTTCCTTCATTATGTAGAGAAATTAAAAACAGTATAGTATATATACGTAGTATAGAGTAGTATATTAGAGACCGGCCATTCAATCGACGGCGAAAGCGAAAGCGAAAGCGAAAGCGATAAAATAAGTTTTTGAAAATAGTAAACAAGAAACTTATTTTTTTTATAGAATTAGTATGCGATGAACTTAATACAGTTATTAAAACATCTCGCCTGTCGTTCATTATGAACGATCTCGTTATCATGATTCTCAAGTAAAAGATAATTTGCTTTCGCATGGAATTCCTTACCTTTCATAGTAAAATCCCTCCATACGAATAACTTTTCGTCCGCTCCATCTTTCAAGGTAATATCTCCAGATTTTATGAGTTTTTGTGCCATATTGGTAAAATATTCAAACCTTTCGCGGTATCCGTCACCGTCTGCGTTTTCGCCACATTTATATATATCATCGTGGTTTCCTCCTTTGTCATTACCAGATGTATTTTTATCATACATGATAGCATTAAAGCAAATAGTATTGTAACCACTACATATTGACTCAATAGAGATAAAATTGTCTTCTTGGTGACGGTGTCTAAAACGTAGACCGATCCGATTATTTATTAACATCGAGCTATAACACTTTCCGTTACTAATCATACATGGTCGAACGTTGCCCTGAGCTACACAAGGGTTAAAATTATGAGATGCAATACCGATATTTTCACAACATGATACGTAGTTCTCGATAAACTTAAAAATCACAGGGCTTTCTATTAGATTTTGCTTACCATTATGAAAGTAGTTATAAAGTTTAATATTATCGTCTAACAACCATACGAAATCTTCATCGAAAAAGTCAAGAATATAATTTCTCATAGGTGTAGACCCTAATTTTTTTTTACTGAAGTTCTCCGCTACAATAAGTTCACAAAAGCTCGAATTGTACCAGTCTCGGTATTCCTTTTCTTGTTGCTTTTCGATAAACAGAAAATGAAAAACCTTCATCTTAGTAAGTAGTTTGTGAGTATATCCAAAATTGTTAGCCCTTCCATAAGATAGAATACAGATAGGATAATCAGGCTCAACATCGTCTTCGGTCTTTTGTGCTATCCACACTCCTTTTTTAGGTTCATCTGTGTAGTTAATGGTAACCGATATAGATTTATCCTTATGAATGTATGATACATTCTTGAAGTTTTCATTAAGAATAGCCTTTACCGCGTTAATATATTTTGTCGTAGTAAATACGTTACCATGATACAAGGTCTCGTCTTTAGCCGTGCTGTTATCGTAATTCAGTTGAGTAAACTGAAAATAATTGATTTTGGCTTTATCATCACGAGTCGGCTTTTTTACTGGTGTTTTACCAAATAGTTTTTTCCACTTGTCGCAATCTTCCTCGATTATGCGACAGCGAAAAGCGACTGAGTCAAGTTGTTTTTTAAACTTAGCGATACTGATTTCATCGACTTCGTAGAAGCTGGAATTATTGCGATTTTCCATTTATAATATAGGATAATATTTTATCTTTAAGCTAAAACACAATTTATTTTCTCCTAAACTCTGTTGATGTTATTCTCTATACCTATTCTATATGATTATATACCTGTTACAAAGCGATAAGCCGAACAAAAAATGGGCTATGTTCTTTCCTGCAAGTAAGAAAGTAATTCATTTTGGTGGTAAAGGCTATAGAGATTTTACCTTAATGAATGATAAGAAATCGGTACATTATCTCTCTAATAAGAAACAACGAGACTTAGTTAAGGACAGATATAGAGCCAGACATGCTAAAGATGACATCGACAACCCTGAGACAGCTGGTGCTTTGAGCTGGTTCATATTGTGGCAAATGCCTACACTTCAAGGCGGTATGAAAAATTATGCCAAAAAATTTAACCTACGTGTAGTAGACAAGACAGACGAAACATATTCAAAAGAAGCCATTTCAAAACTAATCTAAGCCTTTAGAATATCACATGGCTGAGCCAATATTGACTGAAGACATATCGCGTTTTACGACATTTCCAATACGTCACGATGATATATGGTCTCTGTATAAAAAGCAGGTAGACTGCTTCTGGCGCTCTGAAGAGATCGATTTATCGAAAGATAAATATGAAGAACTTACAGACGCTGAACGATATTTTATTAATCATATACTCGCATTATTTGCTGCCAGTGATGGTATAGTTCTTGAAAAACTGGACGATAGATTTATGACAGAAGTACAGGTTAGCGAGATTAGATCGTTTTACGCGTTTCAAATAATGATGGAAACCATACACGGTGAGACGTATAGTCTGTTAATTGATAGTTACGTTAAAAGCGATGTAGAGAAAGATAAGCTTTTTAATGCTATAGAAACGTTCCCCTGTATCAAAGAAAAAGCTGACTGGGCTTTGAAATGGATCGGATCTGATTCAAATTTCGCTACGCGACTGGTAGCCTTTGCATGTGTGGAAGGGATTTTTTTTAGCGGAAGTTTCTGTGCTATTTATTGGCTTAAGAAAAGAGGGTTGATGCCTGGTTTAACATTTAGTAACGAATTAATATCCAGAGATGAGGGATTACACACAGAATTCGCAGTCTTACTTCATAAAAAGCTACAGAACAAGTGTACCACCATTCGTCAAATAATCGAGGAAGCAGTAATCATAGAGAAAGACTTTATATGCGAAAGTTTGCCTTGTAGATTAGTAGGCATGAATAGTGATCTAATGAGCGAGTATATTGAGTATGTCGCCGACCGTTTAGCGTTACAGCTTGGAAGTGCGAAAATATACAATACCGCTAACCCGTTTTCATTCATGGAACTCATATCGATTGAAGGTAAAACAAATTTTTTTGAGCGGCGGGTCGGAGAATATTCTTTAGCGAATAAAGAAGTAAACGAAACCACATTTGAAATAGATGATTTATTTTAGTCTAAGTAGAAATATATAAATGAATATTACAGGTGCTACAGCTAACAACCAAGCTAATTTTCAGCCAGTAGAAGGAACAGTAAGTATTCAGCCAGAATTCGAACAAAACATTTACCTTGAAAGCGTATTACCAAGTGAAGCCGATGTACCATTCTCGTTTCAGGCTCTAAATCCGAAAATCCTACGTGGTGAGACCATAGATGGGTTTTTGAAATTGCCTGAGAATCCTCTCGTAAGCACTAACAACACCGACGCTACGTTTACGCCTCAGTATAACTACTTGAGAACGCAAGGTAAATAAACTCTTTTATATTAATAGAGTACTTATGCCGAATCATGGACTTAACGATACACACATACCATCACAAGCTGTTTTTTTAGATAGCAACGACGCAACCATCTCAATTAGCGACAGCGAAAAAGTATTTTATTTAAACTCACCAATCATCGCACCAGCAGGAATTCGTATTTTAATCGGTTTGACAAATTTGACGATCGCGAATACTATATTTAACGTTGACAGTCGAAGCTCTAATAATAAATTATCGCTAACTCAGTCAGGAACTACAGAAGTCATAACAATTGACTCTGGAAACTATAGCGCTTCTACGCTTGTAGAGGCTTTAAACGCGAGTATAACATTAGATATAACGGTCTCATTTGATGAAAATAACGCAAACTTTATTTTTACTGGAGGATCGAACTTCACCATTAACAGCGAGACAACCATGTCACGACAATTAGGGTTAAAAAATCAATTACCTACAACTGCAGCTACATCGTATGTAGCATTACACGTCTGCGATTTTGCTGGAGCTACTAACATTTATGTAAGGCTTAGAAATGTAAGTATGTCAAATTTAGATAGTCGCGGACGGACGACGAACGTAATAGCTTCTATTGTAAACAGCGCTAATTTTTCTGATTTTATTTTTTACGTACCACCTGAAGTGCTTTACTTCCAAATTAACGAACAGCAACTCGCACATATTGATTTAGAACTCACCGACCAAGAAGGACAGGTCATTCAGTTAAATGGGTCATCATTCAATCTTACATTAAGCGTTCATTTTTCTATAGAACGACAAACAAACGTATTCGATAATCGAGTCCTAAGTGAAATACATCAGCGACAAATAGAAGAACTGAAAACTGATAGTAATTAAAATGTTCTTGTTTTATATAATGCACGGATTCGGACGGAAAATGCGTAAAGCTTCTCATTTTGGGAACAAAGGTTTGAAACACGCTACAAACGTAGGCATGAAAGGCGGAAAAATCATGGTTAAAGCTGGTCGAGTCGGTGAAGCGCTTGGCGTACCTGGTAGCGCTGAAGTAATAATGGCTGGAAAAGCCACTCGTCAAGGTTCTAAGCAGGTAGAACGCGTACGTAAGACAGCTGTAAAAGCTTCTCGTATGATGTAAACCCTGCACATAAGGTAATACATATGTAATCTCAATCATTATTTAATCTATTGTAATTTATATAATGGTTATTGTAGACCCAGTAGCAGACTATATCACTTTGTATAGTGGAGATGCGGTTCAAAGCGGAGGACAGCTCGTATGGACTGTGAATCCTGAGTTTTTATTTAAGAATCGCGGTAATTATTGCCTACTATCGCTTGTTAACGCATCTGTTCGAGATACCGATCTCGATCATTCCGTCGTAGTTGTTTATAAGGACGCTCAGAATGGATTTAGCTCGACCAATAATGGAACAGCTTTAGGAATTATCAGCGTCTCTTCAGGTGCAGCTGGTTACCAACACGATTATTCAGGCGAACCTGTTAAGTATTTGACAAGAGCCAGACCCACCAAAATCGAGTTAAACCTAACTCAGCTCGACAAGACACCTATTACCATAGATGATGCCGTTTTCGTGTTGAGATTTGAATACCTAAACACCGAACAAGCTCAAGAGTACAATATCGCGACTCTATATTCTTAAGCGTAAGTCTGAATATTTAACGAATTAAAATAAAATTAAATATTAAGTAATTATATAATGTCGGCGACTACTTCTAAGCTTAACTATGGAGCTGTTCCTCCTCGTGCATCGAGTTCGAGGTCTCTACGTACTGAGATCGTACCCAGCAACGGTTCGTCTTTTAACATGAACCAAACCATTATTTTCGACCTACCCAGTAATGTAGCAAACACCTTTGCCGATTTTCAGAGCAGTTACATTCGTCTGCAGTTCACTAACAACGACACTAACGCTGGTGATGTAGTCAACTTCGAGGGCGGCGGATTTCCATCGTGCATCCGCCGAATTGAATTGCTTCTCGGCGGGCAGACTTTGGCTTCGATTGATGCGTATAATGTGCTATATCAAATGCACTTTGACCTCGATACCGCAGAGCAGTTCCGCTCTAATGCTGGAGCGCGTCTTTTCGGTTCTTCCGCTACTGCTCTCGGAGCTGAGATTGCTGGTGCTGGTGGTGTCCGTTCGGTTGCTTTCCCTTTGGCTCTCACGCCTCTGGTTCAAAGTTCTAAGTACTGGCCCCTCTTCGGGCGCGAACCTTTACGCGTGCGGATAGAGCTCGACACGGCTGCTCGTGGTCTTATTGGTGCAGCTACTGATGCTGAGATTACCATCGATGAAGTGGCTCTCGTTATGTATCAGCTCGAGCTCGGTCAAGATGTGATGGCTCAGGTGGCTGGTGCTTCTGGTGGAATGATGCGTATTGCCATGCCTACCTACCAGCATCATCAGGCGAGTCTTCCAGCTGGTTCGTCGTCGGTCGCTACAACACTTGGATTCTCGATGTCGAGTCTTAACCGAGTAATGGTGGCTCAGCGCCTACAGGCTGTAACCGCTGGAAACGTAACCGTCGGAAACCGTTCTCAGTGCAATCTAACTCAGTGCAATCTAAAGATTGGCGGTCAGCAATATCCGCAGATTGCCGTTAAGGATCGTACCGATCAAGGCGCGGAGGTACTTGCTGAGGCTTTAGTCAGTCAGAGAGCGCTTCTTGCGTGGTCGCATGACTCGTCTATCGAGATTGGTGGTGGTTTCGTGGCGAACGAGCCATCTGGAATTAACAACGCTAATACCGGTCATTTCCTCATAGACCTCGACCTCGAGTCTCAGCGCCTCGAAGCTCAAACTGATTCGCTTGTCGCTGGTGTCAACTGTATCGGCCAGGTGGTTCAGTTCGAGTCGACTTACGATGCGGGAGTCACAGCTGCCCACGTGCTTGACATATACGCAGAATATACAATTATGGCTCAACTCGATTTAAATACTCTAACTTGGGCTATCGCAGTTTAGAAAACTTTTTCCACAATATACAAAAAGCTTATATCAAATCATAATTATTTTTAATACTTATGATTGCTTTTAATCTCATCAAATAGTATAATGCAAACTGAAGCCGAAGCCAAAGGCACTACCGAAGAACGAGTAAAAAATTATGCTAAGCTAAGTGAAGGAACGTACCGAATCGGCGATCGTGACAACAGACAACAGCGTATAGATGATACTAACAATATGATTAAGTCCACAGGTTTTACAGTCATAGACGATTCTCGTTTTACAAATAACAATATGACGACCTACAAGAATGAAGCAGGTGAAGTCCATGTGGCTCATCGCGGAACACACATACGAGGAAAACGCGGAATTAAAGACATTAGAGCTGATTTAATGTTCGGTTTAGGACTTAGTTCAGTTGACCCTCGTTTTAAAAGAAGAACAAAGATGACTGAAAAAGTAATCAAACAGCTCCAGCCTGATAAGTTTACGATGAGCGGTCACTCGCTCGGCGGAGGGACAGTTCAACACAGCATCGCAAATTCTAAGCGAATAAGATCAGCACTCCATGAAGCACATACTTTTAACTCTGCAGCCAATCCAGTATTAAACTCAAGCTTACAAGTATCTAACGCTGATAAAAAAAAACTTGATAAACAAGTAACTCACCACCGAACACGAGGCGATATTGTTAGCGCCGGATTTAAAATGTCTGTTCCGTTTGGTGAGGTTAAACGCTACTCTATTAAGCATGATGAAAAGAAGGGTAAATCTATTTTTGATAAAATCGTTAAAACGAATCCTGTGCTTTCGAAAATAAAACAAATAACAGCGAAAACATTACACGCACACGGACTCGACCATTTCTCGTCATAATCTCTCTTAGTTAAACTTGGGCTACTGGTTCAGTCGGTGTTCTTGGTTCTCTACCTCTTTGACTTAACTGGTAATCGCCTTGTGCTTCGCCTTCGTTATGCATACGAATCGCTACAGATTCACCACAGCATTTCGACGACGAGTCACACCTCATCTTATGAACCTTGTATGCTATAGCTACAATCAGCACAGCACATGCTCCTTCTATAGTGTAAGCGCTGTAGTCAGTCATATATATATAGTGGTTATTTTTATTCTCTATATATAGAAAAGATGCCAAAGAATGTGAAGGGAACGAATAGCTTATCCGACAAAAATATACAGAACTCAGACAGCCTTACAGCAGATAGTATACGAGTTAATACACTTGTCGCCACAAGCATCACAAATACCGAGCTACAAAATGCAACCAGCAATAACGCAACAAATGCCACAAACATCGCAACAAACGTAACTAATATCGCAACCAACGTAACTAATATAGCGACCAACGCCACCAACATCAGTACTAACGCCACCTCCATCGCTGGTAAGCAAAATACAATAACTGCCGGAGATGGACTCTCATTCTCAGGAGATCGACTTGACGCACAGGTAACGCAATTCGAGTTAGACCAAAAGCAGGACACCTTGACCGCTGGTAATGGAATAGATATAGTCGCTGGATTAGGAACCACGATAAGTGTAGATGAAACGGAGCTGACAACAAAGCAAAATACGATAACCAGTTCTACCTCTTTAAGCTGTGGAGAACTTGATTTAAATACTAATAAGATTCTAAATGCTACCAGTATGCAAGGACAAAGTATTGAACTAAATAACTCTGGTAATAAGCTTTCGTTTATTGACTGGGGCGAAACTACTGATTTTCAGTTC
>Ga0181380_1000532_pt1 | contig 17028 bp, 7 predicted proteins | sample 3SPOviralmetaG_FD_130116 | JGI IMG/M metagenome (GOLD analysis project Ga0181380, IMG submission 130116) | Marine viral communities from the oligotrophic San Pedro Time Series (SPOT) site, San Pedro Channel, CA, USA - 3 SPOT_SRF_2009-08-19 | ecosystem: Environmental > Aquatic > Marine > Strait... | reverse complement strand
CCCGGTATATTTTAATGGCAGCTATCTCAGTAACAAGAGGAAGTCAAACTTCCAACTGGGAAAGCTTCTGTGACTGGGTTACAAGCACAAACAACAGACTATATGTAGGTTGGTTTGGTGTCTTGATGATCCCAACATTGCTAACCGCAACAACTTGTTTTATTCTCGCCTTCATCGCAGCACCGCCTGTAGACATAGACGGCATACGTGAGCCAGTTTCCGGCTCGTTAATATACGGAAATAATATTATATCAGGAGCAGTCGTCCCCTCCTCTAATGCAATCGGACTACATTTCTATCCTATATGGGAAGCCGGAACCATGGACGAATGGCTCTACAATGGTGGACCATATCAACTTATTGTCTTCCATTTCCTCATAGGTGTTGCAGCTTATGCTGGTAGACAGTGGGAACTATCTTATAGACTCGGTATGAGACCGTGGATATTTGTTGCTTACACAGCACCTCTATCCGCAGCACTCGCTGTGTTCTTAGTCTACCCTTTCGGACAGGGGAGTTTCAGTGATGGTATGCCTCTTGGTATTTCTGGTACTTTTAACTTCATGTTTGTATTCCAAGCAGAACACAATATCCTTATGCACCCGTTCCACATGCTCGGCGTTGCTGGGGTATTCGGTGGAGCTCTTGCCGCAGCTATGCATGGAAGTCTCGTTACTTCCTCTATCGTTAAGGAGACAACAGAAAACGAATCTCAGAATTATGGCTACAAGTTTGGTCAGGATGAAGAGACTTACAACATCGTTGCAGCCCATGGCTACTTCGGTAGATTAATTTTCCAATATGCTTCTTTTAATAATTCTCGTAGCTTACACTTTTTTCTCGCTACTTGGCCCGTCGTTGGCATATGGCTTACCTCAATGGGCATCTGCACAATGGCTTTCAACCTTAATGGTTTTAACTTTAATCAGTCCATTGTCGATACAAACGGCAAGGTCATTCCTACTTGGGCAGACGTTGTAAACAGACAGAACCTTGGTATGGAAGTAATGCACGAAAGAAATGCACATAACTTTCCACTTGACTTAGCATCAGCTGAGTCCACAAACGTAGCCCTTACAGCACCAGCTATAGGGTAACAGCCACGTCCGTTCATCTCTTCGGAGACGCATGATAACCTAGCATGGAACGGGGCTAGGGTATATGGAGATTACAATGCAAGTAACTTACGTATATCGTGGCATTGCTTACACAAAATTTGTGAAGTAATAACAGCACGGGGAGCACCTCAGAGTCGGACTCCCCTGCCCTTGGCAAAAGCCCAGTACGCTGGATACCTTGAGCCGTCTAGACGGTAGGGATAGACCTACAAAATCTCGAGAAAAAATTTAGTACTAAGCAATATCAATCTTTTTTTAATCCATATCAATGGCACAACAATCAACTAACGACCCAGCAAGTCTTACACGGGCTGGTCAATCGAATAGTACAGGTGACGTAAGAGCACTTTACTTAAAGTTGTTCAGTGGAGAGATGTTCAAAGGCTTCCAGCGTAACACAATCGCTAGAGACCTTGTAATGAAGAGAACCTTATCTAACGGTAAGAGTCTTCAGTTCATCTACACTGGACGCACAAAAGCCGAGTATCATACACCCGGTAACAGCATACTAGGTAACTCCGATGGAGCACCTCCAGTAGCTGAAAAGACAATTACATGCGATGATTTATTAATCAGTTCAGCATTTGTCTATGAGCTAGACGAGACATTAGCACACTACGATCTACGTGGTGAGATCTCTAAAAAGATCGGCTATGCTCTAGCTGAGAAGTACGATAGACTCATCTTCCGTCAAATTGCGAAGGGAGCTAGAGTTGCTTCTCCAATCACTAAGTCAGGCTTCGTTGAGCCCGGCGGAACACAGATCAGAGTAGGTACAAACAACCAAGCATCCGATGCTTATGTACCAGCTTCACTAATAAACGCTTTCTATGATGCAGCTGCTGCAATGGATGAGAAAGGAGTTTCTAGTGAAGGTAGAGTAGCTGTGTTGAACCCAAGACAGTACTACGAACTAATACAAAACGTTGGTTCTAACGGTCTTATCAACAGAGACGAGCAAGGTGATACACTACAGTCTGGACAAGGCATCATTGAAATTGCAGGCATCAAGATCTTCAAGTCAATGAACATTCCATTCTTTGGATCATACGGTACTAAGTATGGTTCTGCATCTGCAACTAACCCCGGCATCACAAGTCCCGGAAATGTTGGTTCATTTGTAGGTGAAGGAGCAGAAGATGCAAGAGCTTCTGTAACAGGTATTAACGGTAACTACGGTAACACATCAGACTTCGCTAACAGCTGTGGCTTAATCTTCCAAAAAGAAGGTGCTGGAGTTGTAGAAGCTATTGGACCACAGGTTCAAGTAACTTCTGGAGACGTTTCAGTTGTATACCAAGGTGACGTAATACTTGGCAGACTAGCTATGGGTGCAGATTTCTTAAACCCTGCTTGCTGTGTTGAACTAATTGCTGGTGCTGCTGTAGGTTCTACAGGTAACGCTGCATTCGGTGCAACATACCCAGCTAACGCTTAATTTTTTATTTTTTATACGGGGGCTTCGGCTCCCCTTTTTTCTTATGGCAACCACAACTATTGACATCGACACCGAACTGTCCGCAGTAAACAATATACTGGGGGCTATAGGTCAATCACCTTTAACAACTCTTAATTTTGACAACCCAGAAGTATCATTTATATACAACCTACTCCGTGATGCCAACGTAGACACGCAGGCAGAAGGGTGGCACTTTAACACAGAAAAGCATGTAAAATATACACCTGATTCTGTGACTGGTAAAATAGCTATAGGTAATGATATACTATCCATGGATGTACACGATAACCATATACGTAGAAACTATAACCTTGTACGTCGTAATGGATTTTTGTATGACAAGCAAGATCATACTGATGTCTTCACAGTAGACAGTATAGATCTTGATGTTGTTAGATTATATAACTTTGAAGATTTACCAACAGTATTTAGACGATTTATTACATATAGAGCGTCTGCCGCAGCAGCTACACAGCTAGTTGCAAACCCTAACCTCGTAAGATTATTAACAAATCAAGCTGGTTTAGCTAGAGCAGCTCTACAAGAATACGAGTGCAACCAAGGAGACCACAACATGTTTGGATTCCCTGATGATACTGCATATCAAACTTACCAACCTTGGAGAAACCTTAGACGATAATGGCAAGCGTAACACAAACTATCCCTCAGTTCTCACTAGGTATGTCAGAACAGCCTGACAACCTAAAGTTCCCCGGCCAAGTAACAGAAATAGTAAACGCTATACCAGACGTTACTAGGGGACTGTTCAAAAGACCGGGTGCTAAAAGAATAGGAATCAGTCCACTAGCTAATGTACAAAGTGGTGGATCTTGGTTTCACTATTTTCGTGATGAGACAGAGGGATCATATATAGGACAAGTAGCAGCTGATGGTCAGGTCAGAGTATGGCGTTGTAGTGACGGTACACAGATGACTACAGCTTACGGCACAGGCGGACAGACTGCTATACAAAACTATCTAGCTACAAGCACACCAGAAAACCTACAGTTTTTAACTATTAACGATACTACATTTGTAAGTAATCGTGATACTACTAACTCTAATACATTAGTAGGTCAAACTGGTACAACAACAGCAAGACCAGATGCACACTTTGCAATGCTGGAATTATTACGAACAGAAAACGGAAGACAATATGGTATTGATGTATTTAGAACTGCTGATGTCACAACTCTCACTCGTGCTACACGTATTAAAATATCAGCTGATACTTTATTTGAAGGCGATGGGTCAGGTTCGTGTCCCGGAATCGGTACACAAGTATTTAGTGTGGACTCAGGTTCAAAGAAAAACTTAATATTTAGAATCAATGCTTTAGGTCAGCAAGGTGTAAGCCCTAACTATAGTGCTGACAGTGATGGACCTGACGGTGATAACTACCAATGTAGCTACCAAAGAGAAGTAGTGTTATTGCATGGTGGTGAAGGTTGGGTTGTAGGTGACACAGTTACAGTAACTCTTGACTCTGCAAAAGGTGGAGGAGGAAGTAACAAAACACAGGCACAAACCACAGATGCAACTTATACTATACGTGTAGAAGAAATTGAAACTACTCAGGTCAACGCCACAATAAGCAGTAATGGTGATGGTCTTATACGTCCAGAGCCTACACCTTTTGATGCACAAACAGCTGTAACTGCTGACACAATTATTGGTGGTATTATAGCAGACCTACCTAGTGGTGTTACTGGTAAGCATATAGGTAATGGTATTTATCTATCTAGCACCAACTCTTTTACAGTTAACGTAGTAGAAAATGACCTAATGAGGGTTATGCAAAGCTCCGTTAATGATGTACAAAATTTACCAAACCAATGTAAACATGGTTATATAGTACGAGTAGCTAACGCATTACGATCAGAAGAGGATGACTACTACCTAAAATTTGAAGGTCAAAACGATAAGGATGGTAGTGGATCTTGGACAGAGTGTGCTCTTCCGGGTATGACTACAACTCTTACTAACATGCCTTTAGTTATACAGCGTACAGGTACAACTACATTTACTGTAAAACAGTTTACATATGGTGCAAGAGACGTAGGTGATACATTTACAAATCCTATGCCATCATTTGTAGGTAAGCGTATTAACAAAGTATTGTTTTTTCGTAACAGGCTAGCATTGTTAGCAGGTGAAAATGTTGTTACATCTAGACCGGGTACGTTAGGAGAACCTAACTTTTTTATAGAAACAGCTTTGACAGTATCAGTAGCTGACCCTGTAGATATATCAGCGGCATCTATGTTTCCATCTGATCTATTTGATGGTATAGAAATCAATGCTGGTTTACTTATATTTAGTACAAACCAACAATTTTTACTAGCATCAGACGATACAGTTTTTAACCCTGATACAGCTAAACTAAGAAGTATAGCTACGTTTAACTATAACGAGGACATGCCTCCTATCTCGCTTGGAACTACAATAGCTTACATAGATAACTCTGGTAAGTTTAGTAGATTTAACGAGATGGCTAACTCAGCAAGAGAAGGAGAGCCTAATATTATAGAGGTTAGTAAAGTTGTTCCTACATTACTACCTAAAGATATAGACCTAATAACTAACTCTAGAGAAAACGCTATTGTGTTAATAGGTAAAACAGGAACAGACGTGGTGTTTGGTTATAAGTATTTCCAGACAGCAGATAAACGAGTGCAGGCTGCATGGTTTAAATGGAAACTAAACAATCCATTAACTTATCATTTTATTATTAATGATGAGTATTTCTTTTTAGATAGTGATTACTATTTACAAAGCATTAAACTTGTACAGGCTGACTCAGATCCTAGTATAGTACAGGACAATGTTGAGTTCTTACTACATGTAGATAATCATACTACTGTAAGTGGTGGCAGTTATAGTGCAGCTACAAACCTAACTACCTTTTCTAGTGTCAGTTGGTTGAGTTCAGTCACTACTCCTAACCATGATTTAGTTGTAATAGATACTAATACTAACTCAACACGAGTTGGTCGATACGCTAAACCTACAGTCTCAGGTACAAACTTTACTTTACCCGGTGACTGGTCTAGTGCAACACTTACAATCGGTTATATCTATCCGTACCAAGTTAAGATTCCTACACTTTATCCTACTAAAATAGATGGTTCACGAGCTACAGCAGACGTAAACTCCTCTCTAGTATTACATAGAGTTAAGTTTCACTTTGGTAAGGTAGGTCTATACGAAACCACACTTGAACGTGTAGGTAAAACAGATTACACAGAAGTATATGAGTCTACAGAACTTGACGAGTACAACGCATCTGATGCACCATACTTAGAAGAGTTTATTAAGACTATACCTGTGTATGAAAAAAACACAAACGTTGAGATAACACTCAAATCATCACACCCTGCCCCAGCTACATTAAGATCAATGTCATGGGAAGGGGATTACTCACCCAAATATTATCGCCGTGTATAACGTACAATTAACAGCACAAGAAGTTGGATACCTTTATTGGAGCATGAAAACCAATAGATGGTATGAAAACTATGTAAAGAAAGGTATGAAACAAATGCCTTGGGAGCCGTGGATGGCAGACACAATAGAAAAGCTAGAACCGATATATGAAAACATCAAGTAAATACATTCACCCCATAACTTTAAAGGCTGCCCTAGAGGTGGCCTGTAATTTACGCTCAGACGACTTCAGAGAGATCTCAGAGGGCCATGGATTAGATCCACTAACGTATCTAGCAGCCATGTCCTCTTACCCCTCTGCGGTCTATTTTACGGCTCCTAGCGGCAAGGCTGCTGGTATGGCAGGCGTAGGAAAGAAGGGCGATATCTGGATGCTTTGCACCAATGTAATCCATGAACAACCGATTCTATTTTCAAGACAGGCAAAACGGTTCGTCGATAGCCGTACGGAACCTTTACTTTGGAATATAGTTGACAGTCGAAACAAAGCACATTTAAAACTGCTGAAGTTTCTTGGCTTTAAGTTTTTACGTAAGTTGAAACACGGGCCAAACAATGTAACATTTATTGAATTTTGCCGTGTGCATAGACGCTAATGCTGGTGCTAGAAGAGCAGCCAGACAAAGAAACAGAGAGAAGCATGCTAACTTTGCTCAGAAGAAATTACAATTCTTTAACAAAGAGACAAGTTTAGCAAGAGCTCAAAACAGAAATGTAATAGGTTACAGTCGTGATCTTAGTGATGCTTACGTAAGAGCTATTTATACTCAAGGTAAGGGTCGTTTAAGAAATCAACAACTTGTTGCAGATTACTTTGGTAAAAAGAAAATTGACCAAGGTGGTAGAAGTAGAACATTTGGTAAAAAACAGTACCAAGGTTTACTCAGAAAACAATCAGAAATCGAAGGAGTTACACGTAACATGTTTGGTCGAAACATGGCGTATGCTCAAGAAGGTGCAAGACGTAAGTTCCAAGCTGCTAATGCTCAAGCTAGACAAAAGCTAGGTATCCCAGCTGCATTTGGTGCTCCAGTTATGTTACCTCCAACAGATTACTTTACAGGTGGCTTACAGTTATTAAGCTCTGCTGCAAGTATATACTCAGGATTTAAGTAAACATGAGCTCATCATTTCAGAACGTCGTAGGGACACCACGAGATGCTGTTCCTGATATAAGTAAGACTAACTACTTAGAGACAGCCCCGGATATGACTGAGGCTGTCAATGCACAGATTGACGAGAACATCAAAGATACTAAACAGTTCTTTGATCAGATGGTAGAGCTAGAAGAACTAGCGGCCAGTAAGCTGGATAAAAGGTTAGCTGCCATCGAAGGTATAATTGGTTCAGTAGGACAAATAAAAAAAAAACGTGAAGCTGATGAAGCTGATGGTTTTGGTAAAATAGTTACTGGATTAATTGAAGATAAAATCCTTGAAGGTTCAAAAGAATATCAAGCAGATAAAAATGAACTTGATTTAAATTTAGCTAGTGCTAATGCAGAAATAGATAGTGACCCAAACTTAACTCAGCAGCAAAAAATTGAGTTTAAGTTTGGAGCACCTTCAGAAGAAATATTTGATAGACGTTATACCGACTTTATAAAAGAAAGATACGGTAATAAAACAGTAGCAGTAGGTGATCTTTTACGAAGTAACGGATCTCTAGACTCTACTACAGGTGTAGAGCATACAGAGTATGAACGAAAAGCTCTTTTATCTTTTTACAGAAATATAGGTTATGATGCAAAGCAACTAGGCTATGATCCAAATGATCCTAGATTTATAAAAAAACTTATTGAACTAACAGCACCACAAGTAAAAAATGAGTTAAAATCACAACGTGAATCGTTTAAATCTACCTTTAGAGAGAAAGTTCAAGATGAAGAAAACTATACATTTAACACAAGACTTATTGAAAGTGTAAAAGGTATAAGTATATTTAACGCTGCTGGTGAGAGAACTAATGATACGTTTTTTAAAGATGGTGGTGTTATACATCAAATCGCAATACAAAAATTTGGTGGTAATAGACAAAGAGCTACAGATCTAGCATTTGAAACTATAGCAGAGTTAGTCAAAAGTGGTGACATTTTACCTAACGAAGCTAGAGCAATCTATCAAGATTTACCATATACTGATCCTAACGGTAAACTGTATGATAATTACAAAGCATATATTGGCAAGCAAACGGAAGGTACAAGTTTTAGAGCTAGAGCTCAGGGTAGAGTTCAAAGATTATCTAATGCTGTACAAGAAGTAGAAAAACTAGCAGTTGATAACGAAAATGCTGCACGTCAAATTGAGTCAAACAACTTTGTAAACAAACAGGTTATACCACGTATAGCTGAAAATAAAACTAGAGGTATTGATGGTCTTGATGAAGGTCAAGCTGGTGCATTAATTAACCAGTATAAACAACAACCATTTTATATTGAAGGTGTAACACCTATACCTCAAATACTACTAGCATATCAAAACCGAACACAGACTGGTGGCTCACGAGATAAAAATGTAGGTTTAGCTGACAAGTATGCTAACGAGCATAATAAAACTTATGAAAGAATTAAAAAGTTAGTTGCTGCAAAAGAAAAATCAACAGGAGATACATCTACTTTAGACGATGAAGACATGGATGTAGTAGACAGAATATACGCTGCTTATTTAGAAGAGTTTAGAGGTGAAGGTGGTCAAACTCAGGATTTAATTGACATAGCCCTTAGCCGTGAAGAAACAACTTTTACAGACGTTAGAGCCGGAATATTAAAAACCCTTAAGGATAACTATGACTCTTATACAAAAACTCCAGAAGCTTTTAAAGCATCTAAACTTGGTGTACAAGATGTTATAAAATTACGTAAAGAATTAAACGTCAAGCCAGAATTATTTAAAAAACCAGAAGCATTTAAAGGTGAACCTGTTGATGATTTGTTTGAGTTTGTTAGTACTAATGGTGACAGACATCCTGAGCTAAAAGATTATTACAAAGCTTTGCGTATACGTGTACCTGACGGTAAGGGAGGCTTTAGAGTTTTAAGTGGTACAGAAGCTATATATGATCGTGCTGTTACTCTTAAATTACAAGATCCAAAAACTTTATTAATGGATCCTTACGCTAAAGTGTTACAAGACTCTAGAAAAGAAAACGATATGAAGACGTTTCCTAGTGAGCAGAAAGCGTTACGTAACATGCGTACAGATGAGCAACAGAATTTTAATAAGTATTTTACAATGTTGTCTGAAAAACGTGGCGGTCAGGAAGCTAACCAGTTTACATTTGTACGTAATGGTAATACTTCTCCTAGACAAAACTTAAATAATTTGTCTGGAGAACAAGTTGTAGCGTATGCTAAAAATGGATCAGATAATTTTGGCATGTATAACATGTCAACTGATATGATCCTTGACTTAGATAGACTAGGTTTAATAGATAAAACAAAACCATTTAATGAAGATGCACAGAGTTTTGCAGTTGTAAATTTAATGGCTATAAAAGCTAATCGTAAATCAAACGCAATACGTGGTGCAATTACAGACGATACAAAAAACTTTGGTAAACTTACAAACTTTACTCAAGAAGAGCAACAAGTACTTAATCAAGTTTTTCCTAACTTAAACCAAAACTATTTTGCACAGTTTCAAAACTTAGAAGGTGAAGTTGCTAAAATAATAATTAGTGATCTTGAAAAAGAAATTACAGCAAGAGAAGGTAGAAAAGGACAAGAGAACGCAAGACTACAACTGTTACGTAATAAGGGTGACAAGAAAGCTCTAAGATCAGGTCGAGTAACACCACCAGAAAAACAAAAAACGCCTACAACTATGGAAGAATTATTAGAACTTCCATCAGTTAAAAAAGCTAGAAGTAAAAATTAATGACTGATTCCAATTATTCAAACTACAGACCCGAGGTAGATCTGGCTGCTGATAAAATTGACGAGTATCTAAAAAAACTAGAAGAGAAAGATGCTCAACAACAAGCAGTAGAACAGGAAGCCACGGAGAAGGAAGACCAAGCGTTAGCACAGCAAGAAGACCCTAGAAACTCAGAAACATGGGGTGCTAAAGCTTTTATAAAAGAGGGGCAGTCTATCTTATCAGGTGGATTACAAGATACTGCATCCTCTATTGCAACCTTTCCTGAGCGTACAGCAGATGCGTTGTCAGGAGAAATGCAAGAACAACGAGAAACAACTGGTACATATAAACCCGACTGGACACCTTTTGACGCATACGATAACCCTATCGAAACTAAAACTTGGTGGGGTAAACAACTTAGAGGTTTAGTACATTTTGGATCTCTTGCAGTTGGTACAGTAGCAGCAGCTAAAGGTGTTGCAGCAACAGGTATCGTATCTATACCAGCTGGGTTAACAGCACTAACTACTAGCACACTAGCTAGAGGTGCAGCTGTTGGTGCTGTGTCTGACCTTGTATCTAAAGAGTCGGACGAACAGAACGCACTAGGTGCATTACGTGACAGATATGGTTGGGCTGATACCCCTATATCTACAAAAGATACTGACTCTCCTGTAATGATGAAAGTTAAAAATATTGTAGAAGGTATGGGTATAGGTCTCTTTTTTGATGGTGCAGCATATGCACTAAAAAAAGGTAGTCAACCTGTTATTGATCAAATTGTCAAACGTAACAAAAGTATTAAAGACCAGACAGTAGAAGCTGGTGTAGCACAGTTACGTAAAGGAGAAGCTGAATTTAGAGCTGATAAAAATGCACCACTTGCTGAACCACACCAAGGAGCACATACATCAGAAGTAGATCCACAGGTAGCTCGTGAACAGTTAGAACAAACTCGTAAAAAGTGGGGTCAGGAAGAAGGAGCTACAGGCTCTGTAACCAGACCACTTGAGCGTGAGCGTATAGCACAAGAGGGAGCAACAGACGAAGCTACAGTCGAGCGTATTATGCGTGGACTAATGAGTAGTGACAAGTTTGCTAAAGAACTAGAAGCTGCCAAAGGTAGTAGACAGACTTTAGTCAATACATATAGAGATTCTATTGATGCTCACCAACGAATTACACAGGGTAGAAATGCTGCTGATATGTCTTCTGGTGAATATCTAAAAGAATTACTTGAATCACAACCTGACATAGTTGATGGAGAAGCTATTTGGACATCTAAAAATGTAGTTATTGCTGACCTTGTTCTAGGTTCGTTAATGAAACAACTTAGAGATACAGGTATAGCTGCTCGTGAAATAGCTGATATAGTAGACATTAATGATATTGATGGACCAGCTAAACAAATAGTTGACACTATGTTAACAGCTTTGTACGAAACTAAGAAAGCTAGATTTATAAAATCTGATTCTTTTAGAAACTTAAAAGCTGGTAAACAGAGAACCGTAGCTATAGAAGATGCTGTTAAACAATCCGTAGCTGACTCTAAAGAGTCGATTATGTCAATACTTAAGATTACAAAGGATACTCAGGACGATGATATGTTAAATGCCATGATAGAAGCGTTTTCTATTATGGATAATGTAAATAGCCTTGAGGACTTTGACAACTGGGCTAGAACCGTTATTAAAGGTGGTAAGCTAAGTGTAAATGACATTGACCGTACTGGTGCTCTTATACGAGAACTAGAAGGTGTAATGACTAACAGTGTATTATCTGGCCCTAAAACACCAACTCGAGCAATTATGGGTACAGCCAGTGCAACATTTTTACGTCCATTATCTACAGCTTTAGGTGCTGCAATACGTTACCCATTTGATGGTGATGCGTCTACACTACGAGCAAGTTTAGCAGCTATTAATGGTATGGTAGAAGCTGTACCAGAATCTTTTTCATTATTTAGAACTAAACTAAATTCTTATTGGAAAGGTGATATAGCTACAATTAAAACTAGATATTCTGAGTTTAGTCGTGGTGATCAAAACTGGGAGCTGATACGTAGATGGGCAGAAGATAGTGGTAGAGCTACAGCTGGTGATACAGCTGCATTTCGTGTTGCTAATATAGCACGTAGAATGAACGATTCTAACTTTTTGACCTACTCTACAAAGATTATGGCAGCAACTGACGATGCTTTTGCATTTATTCTTGGTCGTGCTAAGATGCGTGAAAAGGCTATGCGTAGAGTTATGGACCTACAAGGAAATGGTATACAAACACCGAAAATTAACAAGAAGTTAATGCAAGCATATGAAGATGATTTTTATGGACAAGTGTTTGATGCTAACGGTAATATAACAGATGAAGCTACAGGTTTTGCACGTAAAGAGGTTACTCTTACACAAGAACTTACAGGCTTTGCAAAAGGTTTAAACGATGTATTTACAGCTACACCACTAGCCAAACCATTTTTTTTGTTTGCTAGAACAGGTGTAAACGGACTTGCATTAACAGGTAAATATACACCCGGTTTTAACTTTCTTGTAAAAGAGTTTAATGATATAGCATTTGCTACTGCTGATAATTTAGGAGATGTAGGTAAGTATGGTATCACAAACCCTACTGAACTAGCTAATGCTAAAGCGTTACAAACAGGTAGATTCGCAATAGGTTCTGGAGTAGTGTTTATGGCTACACAGGCATGGATGCGTGGTGATCTAAACGGTAATGGACCAGTCGACAGACAGAAGAGACAGATGTGGATAGATGGTAAATGGGAACCAAGAACTATAAAGCTAGGTGCTGTACGTGTTGGTTATGATGCTTTTGAACCATTTAACCTTATTATGTCTACTATAGCTGACGTAGGTGACGCAAGCGAACTTATGGGTGAAGAGTGGACAGAAACTGAATTACAAAAAATTTCTTTAGTTATAGCACAAGCTGTTACAAGTAAGTCTTATCTTGCTGGTATACAGTCATTTGTAGACTTATTCGGTGGTAGACCCGGACAATTTGATAGAATTATAGCTGGATTAGGTAACAATGTTATACCTATGTCTGGTTTACGTAACGAGCTAGGTAAACTATTTACACCATATATGCGTGAAATAGGGTCTGGTATTGACCAGTCAGTTCGTAACCGTAACTTAATTACTGAACAAATACCCGGTGTAAAACAGCTACCAATCAAGTATGACATGCTAAATGGTCAACCAATAAAAGATTGGGACTTCTTAACTCGTGCATATAATGCAGTAAGTCCAGTACAACTAAACTTAGATCAAAGTGCTGGCAGAAACTTTCTGTTTGACAGTGGTTATGATTTACGTATGTCTACATATTATGCACCTGATAGCACAAACTTAACTGACTCTCCTAGAGTTAGATCTGAGTTTCAACGTTATATTGGTATGCAAAATCTAGAACGTGAATTAGATAAACTAGCTGTAGATTCAAAAATTATAGCGTCTATGGAAAAAATGTATTCTGACATTAAGATGGGTTTACGAGACCAGTATGACGCTAGAGATTACTACCATAACATTATAATAGACGATTTATTTCAAAAAGCACGTCGTAGAGCATGGGCACAAATGCGAGAAAACCCAGAAGCTATAGAATTAATGGAAGAATCCAGAAAGAAAAGAGTTAGAAAACTAACTAAAAAACAAGAAACTCGTAACATCCTCAACATTTATAAATAATGGCAACAACATTCGTAGATTACACTGGGGATGGAAACGCAACTAAATCGTTTTCTTTCCCTTCTATAAAAGAAGCTGATGTTAAAGTAGAGGTAGATGGTGTTGTAAAAACAACCAGTACTCACTATAATATAACCAGCTACACCACAACAGGTGGTGGTAATGTTGTCTTCACATCAGGCAACATACCAGCAAGCCCAGCTTTAATTCGTATCTTTCGTGATACAGACGTAGACACTGCTAAGGCAACCTACACAGCAGGCTCCTCAGTTAAGGCAGGCGATCTTAACAATAACCATGAGCAGTTACTATTTGCTGCACAAGAAGAACAAAATCAAACAGTAACAACATCTGGTATAAAAGATGCAGCAGTTACTACAGCTAAAATAAAAGCCGACCAGATAACAAGTGCACTTATAGCTGACGATCAAATTAACTCTGAGCACTATGTAGATGGGTCTATTGATACTGCACACATAGCAGACTTACAAGTTACTACAGCTAAAATAGCAGCTGACGCAGTAACAGGTGCTAAGATTGCAGATGACCAGATAAATTCTGAGCATTATGTAGACGGTAGTATAGATACAGCTCACATAGCTAACAGCCAGATAACAACAGATAAGTTAAATACTAATGCTGTTACAACTGTTAAAATTACAGACGCTAACATTACAACAGCTAAGATAGCTGACAGTAACGTGACTACTGCAAAAATAGCAGCAGATGCGGTTACTGGAGCTAAAATAGCTGATGACCAAATCAACTCCGAACACTATGTAGATGGAAGTATAGACACAGCACACATTGCTGACAGTCAGATTACTTCTGCCAAAATAGCAGACGGAACTATTGTAGCTGGAGATTTAGCAAGCAATGCAGTAACTACAGCTAAAATACTTGACGACAATGTAACTGCTGATAAACTAGCACATACTTCTGTATCTGCTGGAAGCTATACTGCTGCTGACATTACAGTTGATGCACAGGGTAGACTTACCTCTGCTGCAAGCGGTACAATAGCAACAGGTGAAATAGCAGACAGTGCAGTTACAGCAGCTAAAATAGCAAGTAACGCTGTTACAACTGACAAAATACAAGATGGAGAACTTACAACTCTAGCTGGTATGCAGTCAACAACTGCGTCAAACCTAGCCAGTGCTACAGCTCTTACAGCTACTACAGCCGAGCTAAACCAGCTTGATGGTATAACACTAGAGACTTCTGTTACTACAAGTAGTGATACACGTATTCCTACATCTAAGGCGGTAAACGACCTTGTATTGTCTGTAACAAACGCTCTTGGTGGTTTTGTAGCTATAGCAAACGAGACTAGCTTTCCTACAGCTAACCCTGATCCTAGCAATGGTGCTGGTACAGTTGTATCAATATCACAGCTTACAAGCGGTCTTGCAGTTAATGGTAGTGGTGTAGCAACTATATCTAACGGTGCTGGATCTGGTAACACTGTAACTATAAATGGTTTTCCTACTTCATTAGTTAGTCAGACTTTACCAGCAACCAGTGGTTTACAGGTACAGACAACATCAACCTTACATACATATACATTCCACAAACAGTTAGCTAGTGCAGCCGACATACAGGCTATCAGTGCTACAGTTAACTCATTCTCAAACAGATACAGAGTATCAGCTTCTGCACCTACATCTTCCCTAGACGGTGGTGATTTATGGTATGATACAACTAACAGTAAGCTTATGGTTTACTCTAGTCAAAACTCTGCATGGGAAGAGTCATCTGCTATAGGTAACTTCTTTATATGTACAATATCAAGTTCATCTTCTACAGGTGGAGGCAGTGCAACAGCAAATGGAACAGCTTATAGATTTACAATTAGTAATGCACCTCAGTCAGCACAAGCTCTTATTGTCAGTGTCGATGGAGTCGTTCAGAAACCTAACGCTGGATCAAGCCAGCCAAGCGAAGGCTTCGTACTTGTTGGTAATGATATTATCTTTGGGGCTGCCCCTGTTAACGGTGCTAGCATCTTTGTTACAGCAATCGGGTCAACAGTCGGAATAGGTACACCAAGTGATAACACAGTTACAACAGCAATACTACAGAACGGATCAGTTACTACTGCAAAGATTGTAGACGCTAATGTTACTACTGCAAAGATTACAGATGCAAACGTAACTACAGCTAAGATAGCTGACAGCAATGTTACTACAGCTAAGATTGCAGATGACGCAGTTACAGCAGATAAGATTGCAAACTCTGTTAACTCAGCGATTGCAGCTAACACAGCTAAGACGACTAATGCTACTCACACAGGAGACGTTACAGGTGGAACATCTTTAACAATAGCTTCTGGAGCTGTAACTACAGCTAAGATTGCAGACGATGCAGTCACAGCAGCTAAATTAGCTAACACATCAGTAACAGCAGCAAGTTATGGATCATCAACATCTATACCTTCTATTACTGTCGATGCACAGGGTAGAATTACAGCAGCATCTGGTAACACAGTTAACACAGATCTAGTCGGTGACACATCACCACAGCTAGGCGGTGACTTAGATACCAATAGCAACAACATTAGTTTTGGTGATAATGATAGAGCTAGATTTGGTGCTGGTAATGATTTAGATATATACCATGATGGTACAGATAATAATATTTTTGATAATGGTTCGGGTTCTTTAAGAATTAGTAAAGTAAATGGTGCTATCAAACTTAGAGTTAATAATTCAGAAAATGCTGTTGTTTGTAACCAAAACGGAGCAGTAGAGCTATATTACGACAACAGTAAACGTATCGAAACTACAAATGACGGAACTACATTTACAGGTAAAATAAATTTTGTTGGTAGTGGGCATACCCAAGGTATAGAGCTTGGAGCTAGTCAACAACTAAACTTATATCACGATACTAATGACGCATACTTTGATAATAACGTAGGTGATTTTTATGTAAGAAACGATGGTTCTAGCACTACTGAAAAGGTAAGAATACAAGCGAAAGGTGGGGAACAATCTATAATATGTAGTCCAAACGGAGCCGTAGAGCTATATCACGACAACAGTAGAAAACTTTTAACCGCTTCACATGGAATTATCGTAGAAGATGACACTCCCTATATAGTGATAAAAGATACTGCCAATTCTTCTGGAAATGCTGTTCTTGGGTGGTTAGAAGCACAAAATAGTAGTGGTGGTTCTATGTGGAAAATTGGTAACACAAATAACGATCAAAATACACTTTTCATTAACCAACGACAAAATGCTTCTACAAAATTTACTGGTGCAATATCAGGTGATACTTGGGAAATATACGGGAACTCTGGTCATTTTGCACCTTGTAGTAATAACACTTTTGACATTGGTACATCCACAAACAGAGTAAGAAACATCTACACCAATGACCTTCACTTATCTAACGAAGGACATTCAAACGATGTAGATGGTACATGGGGT
>Ga0181380_1000530_pt1 | contig 17035 bp, 17 predicted proteins | sample 3SPOviralmetaG_FD_130116 | JGI IMG/M metagenome (GOLD analysis project Ga0181380, IMG submission 130116) | Marine viral communities from the oligotrophic San Pedro Time Series (SPOT) site, San Pedro Channel, CA, USA - 3 SPOT_SRF_2009-08-19 | ecosystem: Environmental > Aquatic > Marine > Strait... | reverse complement strand
GGAACTAAATAGAGCAACTGGTGATCAACAGGGTCTGTCGTGTCATCCATATATTCTAAATAGTGCTGAGCCAGAGTTCCAAATAAAATTATCTTCTCTGTTTAATTATTGTAAAGCAGGAAACCAAGTTCCTTTATATTTATTGCCTAATGAACGGATACAGATTGTGTTATACTGGTCTGATGAAGCAGTTGATAGAATGGCCATTTCATCTCAGGATGATGCACAAAGTCCAGCAAGTTTCTCACTTGTTAAAGAAAAATGTAAGTTTATAGCAAATTATACCTATTATATGGGGGAAATCATGGAAAAGTTTAGAGATGAGTTTGCTAATGGTTTAACATTTGCTTATACTGATTATATGTTGTCTAAACAATCTGTTAATCAAGCAGGTGCAATTAATAATGTTAGAAATCTTGGTGGAAATGGAATGGTTGTTGACAGCATATTATTTTCATATAATGTTGATAGTTTAGGTGATACTGAATTATGTGGTAAATATACAGGTGAAAGTCCAACTGATTTAGGTGGTTCAGGTAATCTTGATGTAAACAAACTAACCAGTAATGTATTTATTAATAGTGAGTTCTTATATCCACAATCTGTATCTAATCCAGCAAGACATTTCCATAATCTGAAAGAAAGTGAGGGAATGATCCCTTATGTATCAAGAGCATTATATTCCGGACAAGGTGATGAAGCAATTTCTAATAATGCTGAGGTTGAGTTTGAGGGGAGACCACAGCAAACTAATTTAGTAGGTAATTTCTTTCATCAAGGTTTCCGTCTATCCGGATTATCACGAAGGGTTGATAATCGTGGTATAGATCTTCATACAAGTGCTACTATGGATAATGAAACATTTACTCTCCGTGCTTGGTTAGAAGTGAAAAGGTATGTGGTTATTAGTGATGGACATTTGGAAACATATTATGTATAAAAAAAAATATTCTATTAAAATATAATGTATAATATATATAAATGGTGGAAAAAATCAAAATTACTTATAAAGGTGAAACCAAATCCGTTCCAAAAAACTATGTGGAAGGACTTAAAGGATATGACAGAAGAAAACAAATCAAATCAATATTTGAGGGAACATTTAGACCAACAACCAGTTTTAAATCCAAAGCATCTACATGGACAACAAGGTTTAACAAGATTTACGGAGAAAAACTGGACAAAATGAAAGGTGGAAGATCTAAAAAAAATATTGCTAAAATTACAGGTATTCCTTTTAAAGCAATTGATGAAGTGTTTAAAAAAGGTGAGGGAGCATATTATAGTGCTGGTTCTCGTCCTAATCAAACACCACAATCTTGGGCTTATGCAAGGGTTTATTCTTATATTCTTGGTGGAAATGCTCGGAAGATAGATAGTGCTATAACAAAAAAATATAATGTAATTTTTCCAAAAAATAAATAAAATATTTTAATTATATATAAATGAGTGCTGTATTTGTTGAGATAAAACCATCAACAAGAAAAGAAAAAAAATTAATGGCTGTATTTTATGACAAAGATAAAAAGAAAATTAAAACTACACATTTTGGACAAAAAACATTCACAGATTTCACCATAAATAAAAGTAATGATAAAAAACAAGCATATCTTAAAAGACATGAAAAAAGGGAAAATTGGAATGATTTTATGACTGCTGGTAGTTTATCAAGGTGGATCTTGTGGAATAAACCAACATTACAATCATCTATTAATGATTATAAACGACGATTTAAATTAAAAACATTTAAATAATTAAAATCTTTTTTTATTATATATATTTCTTAATTTAATATAAAAAAATAAAATATTTTTTTATAATATAATATAATAATGAGTGAGTTTGAGAATATTACACTATTAGAATGTAATAGAGAGCAAAGCACAGAAAAGGAAACTGATGATGATAATAATGCTATATTCACAAATAAATTAGGTAAAGTTGTTGAGTTAAATGTAGGTGATACAATATCAGTTAAAAGTGCTTTTATAAATAAACGAGGAAGTGGTAATTTAAATAGTATTGAGTTTAAAGGAAATAGTTTAGGTGTTAGTGCAAAGTTTATCCAAACATCCAAAGCCACAGAAGAACCAACAGAATATTCATTAGAAAATAAATATCCGGAAGTAATTTATACTGGTGATATTACATCTAATTTACAAACAGATTTTGAGTATGATGACAATTCATCAAATGATCAGATTGCTTTTAGACAAATATATAATGAAGAAGTAGAATTAGATATTAGAGATAATGAAGCACATTTAGAAACACAATATTATAAAAATGTAAATGGAGAAGGTTATGTGTATCAACCAAGACCTTTTGTTAGAAGTAGTGATTATGAAATAAGTTTTGACTATCCATTTTATACTTTTGGACTACTTACTCCATCTTTGTGGAATAGAAGTAATTTTGATATGGATTTTTCCAATATAGCAAGTCATCCATCACAAACACAATATAAAAAAGGTGATAATAGTGGTGTATCAAGATATTTACCTGATTATAATGAAGGTAGTGGTTTAAATTATTTAGGAATAAAATATTATGAAGATATTTTTTTAAAAGAAGATTACCATAAGGTTATGCAACCTATCACTTATGAAAAAGAAAGTAGTTCTCATGGTAATGAACCATACAAAAAAACAACTCAATCTTATTATAGAGATGATTATGGTGTTGGAACAGAAATTACAGATAGTGTTGATTATGCTGATATTAGACCAAGACATGATAATAAACGATTTACTTTATTTGAGAGAGAATATGATTGGTTTGTGTGGCCTAATGATGTAGAAGCAAATGCTGAGACAGGATTTACACCACCAAAAGTTCCTAATCATGATTTTTTACAACCGGATGGATCACGAGTAAAAATTAATGCTGAAACATGGTTTACATCAATTGGATTACCAACTGGATTTCCACAGAAATATAGAAGAAGTGCTTTTAGAAGTCCAGCATTATTTAATTATATAAAACAATCAAAAATAAACACAATAAAGGTTAATAAAGGATATTCTACACCACAATCATTAAGTGAACAAATAACAGAAGAATTACAAAAACAAGTAAATGGAAGTCCAACTACTTATAAGTTTTTTGGTTCTGATACTTCTTCTAATGATGTAGGTTTCATTCCAACAAATACATTATCAACAAGTATAGAAACTGGATTTTTTAAACCAATACAAGCAGAAGGTGAATATTATAGAACTGGATATAAAACATATTATGGAACACAAGCAGATCCAAATACAAAAGATGCTTTTGATTGGTGGAAATCATTTCATAATATATTTATTAAAAGGCCTGATTTATATGAAAAAGGAACAAAAATAAATAATAAATGGGGTTTTGTTGGAACACCGGAACAACAATTATCAAGTCCACCTGATGATCCAAGAGATCCAAGTGATAATACAAGTTTTGGAATAGGTAATTTTATATGGAATGATATTAAATATAATGCTACAACTGGAAATAATTTTACTGAACCAATAATTACTGGATGGTTATATACAGAACATAATTTAAAATTATTAAGTGAATTATTTGATATACAAGGTCAATATCCGGAATTATTTTATGATGAAAAAAAGAGTTTTTTAGATAATAAACCATTTCTAAATAAATATGTAGATAGTGAAGGTAATATAGAATGGGGTGAACCAGCCAAGATAGATAATTCACGATTTTTACATATTAATCGTTTTGATATATATGAGGGTGATGGATCAGTTTTTGATGGTGGTAATAGATTTAATATATTAGGTGATGATGGTTTTGTTAAAATGACATATAATAATGGAGAAACTGGTGATGCTCTAAGAACATTTGATACAGACCATAGAGCAACTGCATTCTTTTTTAAGTATGATAAAACATATAGAAATATAGATACTGGTGGATTAACAACAGATAATTTATCTTATGGATTTGCTACAAAAACATTAATGAATAATGGGACAAGAAAAGATTATTATATTACATTACACCCTGAATTAGTAAATGGTTTGAGACCTGAAATATTTAATATGAGAGGTGGAATGACACCAGCAATTAATTCAGATGGACAACATATTTATGAACAAGGAAATATTAGAGGGAGAGATAATAATTTAGATGGTGCTGATTTTACATGTATTGGTTGGGATTATCACTTTTCATCGTGGGGTAATTTAGTTATAACAGCATTTACAGGTTATACAGATAATAATTTTAATGCTACAACAAGAACGACAAATGATACTGATGCTACATTATATGACGGAGACCAAGTTGGTGATATAAAATTAACATATATTGGTTCTAATAATTTGGCTTGTATTTATGATGCTGTTTCTAATCGTTTTGGATTTGAGGACTTACATATGCCTGAGAATGTTGGAAATACATATGATGCTGGTTCTACGGATTATATAAATAGTGGAGAAGCAACTGCAACAGAAAGTAAACCTATAAATGATAAAAGTAGTGATGAAGTTTATAGAATAAATAAACGATTATATAAATGGACTTTTAGTCCTGATGTTTTACCTATGATAGAACAATCCGGTGAAATATATACACCGGAACAACCATCAGGAACAAAAGGAGCAGTAAGATTAACACCTATGAATAATAATTTAGTTTCATGGACTATTTATGATAGTCATATGGGTGTAAATATTAATTTTGGAAAATGTTGTAAAATAGATACAACTAAATATCCAAGAAGTCAACGAGAAGTATGGAATAGAAGTATGTTAGGAATATTAGGATTTAGTTATGAACAATTTAATCCGGAGGGAGTTATAGCCACAAAACAATCAAGAATTACAGATAATAATATTAGAAGTTTATATAATCCAACAACAAATGCAGAAGTATTAAATACTGATACTAATTTATTTAATATGAATGAATATGGAGCAGTCCAATATACAACACAATTACCAAGAGGACTTTTATTAACATTAAATAATCCACAATTATATAGGGGTGATGAGGATTATATCCTTTGGTTATATTTACCATCAATTGTTAAACCAGCACAAAGTGTTAGAATAGAAGGTGTTAATTTACCACGAGTATCATTACATCCATATATGACAATTAGAAGTGATTTAATTACATCTACTAAATATATTGGTGGACGAAATAGTGGAATTACATTACCAATTATTTCAGTTGTAAATACAATAAATGCTGATAGAGATTATGTCCAATTAGAAGGTAGTGAAGTATTTACAATAACTGAACCTATGAAGTTTAGTAGTATTACAACAGCAATTACAGATCCGGATGGGACATTATCATTATTAGATGAAGGTTCATCAATCATATATAAAATATCTAAATTAGATACTATGCAAAAATATAATATTTTAGAAGATTTTAAAAAAAATATTAAGTAAAATAAAATAATTTATAAATATATAATAATAATAATGCCTGAACACTATGATGAAAAACCTATGGAAGAGAAACCAAAACGATCAACTGGTAAAATGACTGATAAACAAAAAGCAGATCTAAATAAACATATGGCTAAAATGGAAAAAGGTGGAATGAGTAAAAGTGAAATGAAAAGCCATAGAATGAAGATGATGGTGAGGGTCAGAAAAGGAATGACAATTAATAAAGCACACAAGGATATTTCTAAATAAATAAATATATATATATTTTATAAGTTGACAAAAAAAGGTTGACAATTTTTTTTAGAAAAAGTTTTTTTTTTGATGTATGTTCTCTCCGGAGGGGGAAAATTAATTTTAAAAAATACTTTTTTTTTGTGTCAACCCTCAAAATTGTCAACCTTTTTATTTATCTATTTTTATATTTTAAATTATATAAAATAAAATCTTGATTATTAATATAATGAAAGTAGAAAATCTAATGGAAACAATCAAAAAATCTAAACCAAATGTTAAAGATACAACTATTAAAGCATATGAGAACAACCTTAATAAATTAAAAAAAATGTTTGATACTGATGATTACAATTTCTTAAAGGATGTTGATAAAGTCATGGATAAAATTGGAGACAGACATTTTACAACAATCCGTAATTATTTAAATGCTATAATTATTTTATTACTTGCATTAAATGGTGATGGTAAATATGATGATCTATTAAAACAATATCAATCAAAAAGGGATGATTTAAATAAACAATATGAAGATGAAAATGCTAATGGTAAAATTAGTGATAAACAAAAAGAAAACTTTATAAGTTATGAAGAACTTGTAAAAATGATAAATAAAATGGGTGATGATTTAAAAGGTTTTAAAAAAAGAAAATTAACACCAAAAGAAAAAATGTTATTACAAGTTTATATTATTTATCAGATACATATTAGATTACCTATGAGAAATGATTTATCAGAAATGGAAACTATTACTAAAAGGGCTTATAATAAATTAAGTGCAGAAGATAAGAAAGCAAAAAATTATTTAGTTATGGAAAAAAATAAAATGTTTATGGTTCTCAACAAGTTTAAAACATCATCTAAATATGAAGAATTAAAGTTTGATGTTCCAAAGGATTTAGAACGATTATTAAGAAGTTATATTAAAATAAATGGAATGGGTGTATTGTTTACATCCGGAACTGGTAAACCATTATCAAGAAATCAAATAAGTCAACTACTTATTAAATATAGTAAAAGATATATTGATAAATCAATATCAACAACTATTTTAAGAAAAATTGTTTTATCTCATAAGTTTGGTGATCTAAAAAAAGAACAAGAAGAAATGAGTAAAATTACAGGTCATTCAGTAGAAACTATGAATAATGTTTATATTAAAGAAGGTAAAGAATAATCACCTTCATAATCCTCTTTATTTATTTTTCGTGGTCTTTGTTTATTAACACATTCATTATTTAAAATGTATAGTGTTTCTATTGTTTCCAATTCTTGTTTATTTTTACAATTTGGTAATTCTTTAATTTTAAATATTTCATAATCGTCATTCATTAAAACCTCAAATGAAGTTCTATAATTTCGTGGCTTTGGATTAATTCCTAAATAACCTTTTAGATCTGTTAAATGTTTACTTAATCTAACCTTCATGGGTTCTATACTACTTCCAATATATAATAAGTTTGTGGTATTGCATTTAATTCCATAAATATAACTTTTACAATATTTATTCATTATATTATTACAAATATTTTAATTTTATGGAAAAAAACCGAGAAATTAAAATATATATATTATTATAATGAGTTTTGATAGTGAAGTATTTGATTATGAAGAAATATTAGAAATGTATGATGAGATATGTGATAGATTAAAAGATAGACCGGATCTTATAGATTTATTTATAAAACTTGTAAAGAAGGGTGATTGTAATTATGAAACAGAAAGTTCTGTATCAAGTGAAGATTATAGTGATAGTGAAGTTTGTAAAGAAAAAATAGTAATACAAAACAAAGAAGGATATTTAAGTATTAAATAAATCTTAAATAATGCTTAAAATAGTTATAATATTATGGATAAATCTTAAATAATGCTTAAAATAATAGTATTTAAAGAATAAATTAATTAATTTATTAGTTTTTTAAGTAGTTTTTAGTAATAAAACAAGATTAAAACCATTATTTATAGTAATTAATGTAATAATACAAGATTTATTATATAAAGTATTATTATTATTATATTATTATATATAAAATGGTAAAGAAAAAATACATAACATTTCATTATGAAAATAATTTACTTAGTAAATATATTGTTAGAGATGAAACAGAATTACTTAATAAAGGAAATGAATTAATATTGCAGGGATTAAGAAAGAACCATTCATTACAATCAATTATAAATGTTATGACTGGCTATGTTAAATTATTTAATCATAGAAGAATAAACAAATTAAAAGTATCAAGGGATGATCATATACAATTTGTAGGTTGTTTTCTTGGATTAATAAAATTAAAAAAATTACATGAAAATAGTTCCACAGGAATTATAATTACTAAATATAAAAAACTTAAAGTTTCTTAATTCTTTCATCTTGTAATACATCTTTATTATTTATAATATATTGTATTACTTTTTCTCTCTGATTAACTTTTGATTTTTTCTTTTCTTCTTCTGTTTTTGGTTTTGGTTTCTCAGGCATTTTAATCGTCTTAGGAAGTTTCTTTACTTTTTGTTTTAATTTTAATTCTAATTTCATTTCTTTGTGATTTACTTTATAACCTGCTTTATCTATTAATTGTAGTAATTCATCCCTTTTCATTCCTTTGGTATTTAATGACATTAACTCATTATATTTTTTTACTAATCTTTTTAATTCACCTAATGTTAATTCTCCATTCTTTAAAGGCATTATATGTATTATATATATTTTTTTTTTCTTTGTATAATTATAATAAATGTTTATACATAAATCACATAGTAAATTAGAATTATGTAATATAATAGAACGGCTTGATTTAAATATAACTAATCCAAAGCAATATAAAAAAAGTCAACTATGTGCTTTATTTTTACATAGATTAAAACGATTAGAAAAGATTAAACCTGATATTGATTTACCATTTAATAATGTTATGGATATAAAATATTTTTTAAGTAATCCTAATCCTAAGAAACTTTTATCAATAAAAGAAAAAAACAATATAGTTCATATATGTAAAAAAATAAAGCATTTTTGTAGAAACAATTTTAATATTAATTTAACAGAATATGAAGATATAGATGAATTACATAATGATGCATTATATGTATCTGATTATGGATCTATTCCATCAGTTAGAAAAGCAATAAGAGAATATAATGAATGTAGTTTCTTAAACAATATAGAAGTTAATATTCCACAACATGTAATCAAAGAATTAGAAATAAAGAATAAATTAAAACAAAAAAATAGTTTTGTATTCCAACATAAGAAGGGACAATTTTTAGTAAAGTTTGATTGATAAATAAAAAGGTTGACAATTTTGAGGGTTGACAACTAAAAAAAAGTTTTTTTTAAAATTAATTTTCTCCTCCGAGAGAGAAGTAGATGAAAAAAAAAAACTTTTCTCAAATAAAATTGTCAACCTTTTTTGTCAACCTTTTATAATTATATTTATATATTTATCATTTATCTATCAAAAAATAATACTTAAAAATATAAAAATAATATCTATATATAATATATAGACAAAAATGGAAACTGCAATTTATGAAGATGATGAAATTAAAAGAATTATTAAGTTATATGAAAAAAATAGACAGAGAGATAAAATAAAGTATCAACGGAAAAAGGATGATCCTAAGTTTATTGAGCAAAATAGACAACGAGCCAAAAATCATTATCACGATAAATATAAAGATGTTAAAAAGGATAATTATGAAAAAAACAAAGAGTTCATGAAAAGTAGAAGTTTATTTTATTATTATAGAAGAAATGATAAAGTTGATTTATTTAAGTCAAAATATCCGGATAAAGTAAAAATGCTATTAAATCAAGGACTTGTTATAGCAGGTCTAACAACTGGTTCAGGTTCAGGTTCAGGTTGAGTTTCACCATCACTATCAACATCAGGTATTTCTCTAACACAACTCCATAGTCCCCAACAACATTTAATCGTCTTACATCTACTTTTAAAAACTATCAATAATAAACCACCTAATGAACTAATGACAAGAGCAGTTGCACCAGCCATTTGATCTAATGAAAAATCATCAAGTTCACCCATATTATATTATTATATTATTATATTAATTTTAAGAATGGAAAAAAATATATATAATATATTATATAATGGAACAATCTTCTTCACGGAAAAAAAATATTGATATATTAGAAGAAATACAATATAGTATTAAAGGTCTTCTATCTGATACTGCCCAGTTAAAGAGAGATATTCATTATATCAAAACTAATATACAAATGGAAAAAAAAGTAAAACAAGATATGGAAAACCTCAACAAACAAGATATAAGTATTGGATGGAGAATATTTTAGGTGATGCTTTTTTCTATTCTTTTTTTTAATTTATTTTTAAAAAAATATTTATATTTTATATAACTATAAATATGAGTGGAACTTACTGGTCAGTTGGTGATAAAGTGAATATCAAACAAACCGATATAGAAATCAAATGTGAAGGAAGTGATGAGTTTAAAGAAAACCAAGTAATTGGTATTTATATTCCTCCTTCTGTTAGTTTTTTTTCAGGTAAAGATACAACCCTTAATTTTGATGTATTAATAGAACATGATACATCCGGAACTGAAAAACCAACTAAACTATGCTTAGATAGTGTTACCGGAGCCAACGGACTTTTCTCCAAATGTGTGGTGTATGCAGGGAATAGAACTCAAATCGTGGAAACTTTGGATCATTACTCATCTTGGGTTAGTGTAAAATATTCATACGATCAAAATGAGAGCATCAGGTCAAGGAGGGCTATGGTAGAAGGGTGTGGTGAATGGTTGCCTTCGTCTCGTGGAACATTTGGAACATCTAAATCTGTTCAGAATAATCATATGTATTCTCCATATATTAAACAAGGAAACTTCCAAGATCAACCATCAACAACGATTGATACTAAACTACCATTTACAAAAGCAAGTGTTTCTCTACCTATTCATATGGGTATGTTTGCTAATAATGATAAAGCAGTTCCTAATATTTTAATGAATGGTTGCTATATAGAACTAACTACTGAAAGTTATGCTAAGGTTTTCCGTGTTCTTGATGGAACTTCTGAACATAGACGATTAGCATTAAATCCAGTATTTCATGGTGTTGACACAACTGGAACTGGATGGGGTGGAACAAGTGCTGTCCAAACGGCTGATTTGGATGATGGTGGAACTGGTTATAATGATGGAACTTTCCTTGATGTGTCAACTACAAGTGATGGTTCAGGAACTGGTTGCACACTTGATATAACTATTGCTGGTGGTGTTATTACTGATGCTGTTGTTAATAAAGGTGGTATTGATTATGTTGTTGCTGATAGTTTAGTTCCTGATACTTCCGGTATTGGAGAAGGTAATGATGATTTAGCAATTAGTGTTGGTGTTATTGGAGGAGCAACAAGCACGGAGTTTTGGACTAAAAAATGGAATAGTCAATTAGATCCACAGCATTCACCATTCCAAGTTGGTGAAGAACTTGTTATGAAAAAATTAAGTGATGGTTCTGATATTACATTCACTCCTCCATTAATCATTCAGAGTATAGAAGCAGGGGGTAATGCTAATTATCCTATTAAATATACAGCAACTGCTGGTTGTGAACCTGATGCTGATGTAAAAAGTTTAAGTGCTACTGATCCGGATTTTGTATTAGTTAGTAAACGAGGAACTATTAATCCAACCTATACAATTTCTAATGTTAAATTAGTTGTTAGACAATTAGAAATAGATGGATATGAAAAAGGTGTTATAAGTAAAATGAAATCCGGAGGACAGATTTTATATGATGTTCCTTCTGTTGCTTGTGTATTAACTCCATCTCCAAAATCTGATCTACAAACATCCATTTCCATCCCTATGGAACATTCTAAGGTTAGAAGTTTAATTAGTTTACCAACGGATAATGAAAAAGTTTATAGTGTAAGTGAAAATGCTGATAGTAGTGAAACATATTTAATTGAGAGTGTTGAGTTTAACCCTCAATCAACAGCACACGGAATTAATAATAGAAGTGATAGAAGTGGTGTTAGTGGAATTGGTGATTATCTAAGTTCATATAATTATATTGATGGCTCAGGTAGAATTATTCCATCACGGAAAGTCAATACAAATAAATCCAGTTCCAAAGATAAAGGTATGAATGCTGATCACATTATAGAATTACAAAATGCTCTCAATCAATCTCATGATTGTGTTGCTCGGTCATTCACTTCTTTTAAATCTAATTTTGCCTTAGGCCGTGCTTGGACATTAGACAAGAATACAATTTTTGATGCTCGTGGTCAAGATGTTAGATTGGTTGCTCGGTATGAAGAAACTACACAACCACAAAAGAATAAATTATGGAAGCATTTTATTAGTCATATTAAAACTCTATCAATTAAGGGTGAAAATATTAATGTTATGCAATAATTAAGTATTTTTTAATTTGATATTTTTTAAGTTTTTCTTTTTTATAAAAATTAATTTTCGGTTAATTTCTCCAAAATTATTTTCTATGTTATAATATAATGGGTATAGAAAAAAAGATATATAAAGATTTGAGAATAGATAAAAGTATAAGTAAGATGAATAAAACGGAAAATAAAAATATTAACAATAACTATATTAAAATGGATCAATCAAGTAAATTAGATTTTGTTGATAAAGTAAATGTTAAGAAAGCAAAATATATATATAACTTAACACAACAACAATTTAAAAACACCTTTTGGAATAAATTAGAACGTGATGAAAATGGAAGGGGTTATGATCTAAAAACATTTTATACTGAATGTCGTAAGTTTTGTGGTGAAGTAATAAGAAATAAAGTTCATGATAAGGAATATGCATTAATTCCAAGAAAATATCGTTTCTCTAATAATAAGAATGGTAGAATATATAGTCAAGGCTTTGGAATACAAAGTTTACAAGGTAATCTAAGAAAGTTCCTTACTGGTGATTATTTACTTGATATAGATATAAAAAATGCTCACCCTAATATATTATATGGAATAGTCAAGGACTATAACAAAAAACATCAAGATAAATTATCCATGTTTTATTTGGAAAATTATTGTAAAAATCGTGAAGCCGTATTAAAGGATAATAGTATTGATAAAATGTCATTATTAATATGTTTAAATAGTGATGAAATACAAACAAATAAAAAGAATAAAGGGTTTTATACTAAAAATCCATTTTTAATTGGATTTCATAAAGAAAAAATGACTATTTTTAAACGATTAATTAATAACACAACTTATATTAAGGATTTTGATATTCAGTCAACAAATGAAGAAAACCCTATATCAAGTAAAATAAATAAACTATTTTGTATTAAGGAAAATGAATTAATCCAAAGTGTAATGCAAAGTGAAATATGTGTTCCTATGTTTGATGGTTTTATGTTTGATAGAAAAGATAAGGATAAATATGATTACTTATTAAAACAAAAAGGAATTATTAAATGGAGTTATAAAGCAAATACAATTGATATTGATATGAGTGATTTTGATGAACAACAAAGCAAGGATTATTTTACAATCAAAGAAGAGTTTGAGAAAGATACTTGTATGATATTATCACCATTAGTATTTTTAAAAAAAATTAAAAATGAAGAAGGTAAATTAGAAGATAAATATTATAAAGAAAATGATATGAAAACAATATGTAAACCTTTTAAGGTTATGGATGAAAATGGTAAGGAAAAGAAGTTTTATGATTTATGGATAGAAGATCTAAACAGAAGACAATATGAAAGTATGTCATTTAATCCATATAGTTTTAAACAAAATGACACAACACCAAATCATATATATAATACATTTAATGAGTATGATGTTTCATATATACAGGATTATGAAGAACCTACATGGTGGCTTGATTTTATCAAAGAAAATCTTGCTGATTATGATGAAGATTGTTTTAATTATTTAGTTAATTATTGTGCTGATTTCTTCCAAAATCCTAATAAAAATATTGAGGTTGCATTAGTTCTTCGTGGTGAAAGTGGTATTGGAAAAGATACTTTTATTGAGATATTAGAAGAAATGATGGGTAAACTAAATGATTATACACATAGAACAACAAACATTAATGATATATTACCTACTGGTGATAGTTTTAATAGTGAACTAAAAAATAAATTATTAGTTCAGTTTAATGAAACAGAAGGGAAAGATGGAGCAGAAGCCAAAGAACGAATTAAAGATCATACTACAAGAAAAACTAATAATATCAAAGAAAAATATATTAATCCATATAAACAAAAGAATTATGCTCAAATCATATTTTGTAGTAATAATAATTCACCAGTTCAGTTTAGTTTTGATGAACGACGATTTGTAATGTTTAAATGTGGTTCATCTCATAAAGGTGATAAACAATACTGGAAAAATGTTTATGAAAATGTTTATAATAGAGATAAATTAAATCATTTATTTTCATGGTTATTACATCGTGATATTAGTAAATGGTGTCCGGTTGATGATAGACCTAAAACAAAAGCATATAATATTGCTATTAGTAATGCAATTCCAACTAATATTAGATGGTTAAAAGAATTAACAGATAAAAATTATGAATTATATGAAGATAAAGAAGGTTATTGTATCAATACAAAACGAGATAAAAATGGAAATGAATATATATTTGGAACTGCTGGTGAAATATATAAATGTTTTAATTACTGGGCTGTGAAACATCATTTATTACAAGAAGGTCAATTTAAATCATTACCTTTTAAAAAACTATTACAAGATACAGAAGGAATTACTTTTGATAAGTTTGTTAAATATAATGGTCAATCAAAACGAGTTGTATTTATTGATGTGAAAAAAATAACAAAACAATTAGAAAAATATAATTTTAGTGTTAGTGAAGATGAAGAAGAAGAATTAGATTTAGATGATATGGATGATGTTAATTGTGAATATATGATTGATTAATTGGATTTTTTGGATTTAGATTTCTTTTCTTGTATTTGTTTTTTTACTCGTGCTTTTCTTCGTTGGCTTATATTAGACATATGCTCATAACTTTTACCACCATCATCAAAAATATCTTCCATTTTTAAAGAAGATTTTTGTTCTATAACCTTAGACACATCAAACTGCAATTCATCAGGATCAGATTTAACTTTAACAACATTCTTTTTATGTTTCTTAGGAATATCCATTATATATTATTATAATATATAATTTATTTTTTAACCATTTTTTTTTAAAAAATATTTATTTTTCTTTTTTTAAAAATATTATATTTTATATAAATATAATGTCATTAATCGTTTGCTCTAATAATAAAGTGGATAATGGTTCTGTTTATAATAGAACTTGCTTAGATCAAGCACCTTTCAGATTTAGAAATCATTTAACTAATCCATTAGAATTACCACCTAATAGTGAAGTTAGTGTCCAATCATGTAAACTAAATAAAAATAGTTTAATTAGAGTTGACCCTACACATTTATTTTATCAAATGTATGGACAAAAAACAACCACAGGATCAGATCCTGAAACAACTGATAGAACTACTAATTTTCCTATTATGTGTAGTATTTTACCTATAAATAATCAAAATCCGGAATATATGAATATGACAAAGTTTTTAAACTCATTAACTGATGCTATGAGATTAGGATTTCCTCATCCTGATGCTGATTGGAGTGATACTGGAACATTTGCACAAGCAAATAGAACTGGTGGTTCAGGTGCTGAGTTTGATAGTTTTGGTTTAAATTATGCTCAATTATCATCAACTGGAAATGGTAATTATGATCCGGAAAGTCCATCTGTAATTGGAGAAACAAGTGAAGATTGGAAGTTTTTAACAGATCCTCGTGGTGTTAATCGTAGAATGGATGTTTCACTTGATGGAGCAGATGACGATAAAATGGTTATTACTTGTTTAGAAACACAAACAACGGATGGAAGCACTAATTTAAATGTTTGTTGGATGAATGAAAAACCATTATCACATCAAGGTGGTGTTTTTGAGATTGATTTAACTGGTTTACAACTGGGAGGAGGTGATGCAGACACATCATTTAAGTTTAATTCCGGATGGGCTATTGGATTAGCACGAGGAACAAGAAGCAGTATTGGACAAGTAGGTTATTTAGATACTCGTAATGGTGATTTATCACAAAATCCACATTTTTATGATTATGTTGTTTATTGTGAACAACTTGGAAATCGTGGTGAATACTTTTTAAGGGTGGGGCATTTTGTTTATAATGATGATGAAACTACATTTAGATCCGGTAAACCTTGTGTTATGAATGAAATTGTTTATTATGATAATAATGATGGAAGTGATTTTAGTAGTAATACATTATGGAGAGTTGATGGAACAGAAGGTTTAGTCCAAAGTGGAACACGAGGTTATAATATGAGTAGAAACTGGGCTAAATGGGATAGATTGAGATTTGTATTAAATAATGAAGATATGAGAATAGAATTAGAAAGTTCACAAGGTGGAGCAGGTGGTCATGCTATTGCTGATACACCTTATGTTCTTACTGGTTATTTAGATGCTACTGGAAGAAATGGAACAGCAATAAATTATCCTAAACCTTGTGGAACAACTGCTTGGTGTATGACACCGAAAGTTATGATTAGACAAATAACTAAAAGTATTACAATTGATAAATATGATGGAAGAACCATGACATATAAAGGTGAAAATCTAACAATAGCAGATGGTAGAGGAAACTGGTTTTGTAGAATGGTAGAAGAAGGACAACCACGATTATGTATGGATTTAGATAGTCGTTATATGTTCCAAATGAATGCTACTAATGATTATACTATTTTAGGAACTGAAACCCTTGATGGTGATACAATAAATAGTGAATATGATTTTATTACAATACTTGGTAATGGTTCACCTTATTATACTGATACATCATTAGCAAGAATGCAAAGTAGATTAGGTTTTGATAGTTTTGCTATATTAGAAGGTGGAGATACTACTGCTAAAAGTATTGTTTATACAAGTGATACAATACCGGAATTAATGGATTATTCCAGTTTATTCGTTAGATTAGATAATTTTACACAAAGAAGTTATAATGCTAATACAGGGAGACCTTCTAAAATATTATATCAAGTTCCACGATTTGATACAAGCAACCGAGAAACTGGTAATGCTTTATATTATGAACCACATGAAAGAACTTATATTAAATTAAATAATACTGATCCTATTGCATTAAATGAAATACAATTATCATTATGTGATAATGAAGAACGATTGGCTGATAAAGGAATTGTTGGAACTACAATTATATGTTTACATTTCAGACAATCCTTATCACCACTTCTAAAATCTAAGTTTTAGATTTAATTATATTTTTTTTTAAAGTAATTTTTAGAAATTATAGAAACTTTTAGAAATATTTTCTATAAATTAAAATATTT
>Ga0181380_1000528_pt1 | contig 17043 bp, 10 predicted proteins | sample 3SPOviralmetaG_FD_130116 | JGI IMG/M metagenome (GOLD analysis project Ga0181380, IMG submission 130116) | Marine viral communities from the oligotrophic San Pedro Time Series (SPOT) site, San Pedro Channel, CA, USA - 3 SPOT_SRF_2009-08-19 | ecosystem: Environmental > Aquatic > Marine > Strait... | reverse complement strand
TTTACTATCAAAATTATTATCTGTAATAAATTCTTGTCCGAATAAATTAAATGAAATTAATAGTAAAGTTATATTTAAGTATTTCATATTATCTTTGTCTTTGTATCTCGTACAATCGTTGGTCTATTTTATCAATAGTTTCTTTTATTTCCTCAACATCTTCTTGTGTATCCATTATTGTTTGACGGATCAATTCATCTTTTAAATCATATTCAATCCTATCAATAACAGGTTCGGGCATTTTCATAGCAAGAGCTATATCTGCCTGCATTACAAAGTAAAGACTTGCTAATGATACAAAGCCTCCAACAATTAATCCTAAAGTTTTTAAATCTAATGTTAATTTAGTATCTTCCCCAATTTGTTTTGCCATTTTATCTAAGTGTTATGTTGAATCCTACAGATCCATTATATATTTTGCTGTCCCAAAACTTAGTATACTCGCCTTCAAAAAATACGCCAATTGAGCGGCTTAATTTCCATCCAAACATTACACCAGCTTGATAATCTTTCCATTGTTCAGGTTTTGAATCTTGTTTTAATCCACCTAAACCCCAGTTATTACGATTCAAATATGAAAAATCTTCGTCACCTGAAACGTATTTATGATAAGGTAGTAAATAAGAACCGTAGGCATGAAGCCAAAAATTTGACTTGTAATGATAAAAATCAAAACCAACCACTGGAGATACAACTCCAAACGCCTCTAATTCACCCCAAATTTCATTGTTATATTCATTAATTAAAGATTCAAATATAGTATCTCTAAATTGTAAATCCGTATAAGCCACCTCATTACCTTCAGGATCATACCAATAGTAATCAAATGTTTCTTCTCCATTTACATCTATAGTTACTAATTGATCGGTATAACCGTATTGATATCCTAACTGGTACCAATAATTAATAGGAAAACCTTGATCATTTGTTTCGTTTAACCATATTTCAATTGGATTATATCCGTAAGCTCTTTCATGAGTACGATACATTGCGCCTGCAGATAAACTAAGTTTTTTACCAATAGGTAATTTAGCTCTGATTTCCGCTGACTTATAATTAAAATTAACTTTACCCTGCTCTCTACTTTCTAATTTAACCATGTGGTGTTTACCACTGTGTTTTACAAAATATCTATGATTAGTAAATATCTCATCTCTTGATCTTTCTTTTTCATAATGAAATACATACTCTAAACCTTTAATAGCTGAGTTAGGCGCAGTCATAGCTACGTTAGATTCAGTGCCATCAAAGTAATTCTTGCCTTTTATTTCGTAATCAAACCTTGCAATTTTTCTAAACCCAAAACCGTAACGATAATCATAATCATAATAATCTGTTCCGTCAACTACAACTGGTGGTGTATATAAATTACCATCTGGATTTGTTCTTACGAAATAATCTTTAGGATTTTCTCTAGGGTTTTGAATATCCCCAGCTACATATAAAGTTCCATACTTTAAAAAGTCCTCATATAAACCTTTAAAGAATTTACTTTTTTTGCTCTCTTCTTGTGCGTTAATATTAAACGATATTAATAATACTAATATTGTTAAAATTTGTTTCATAATGTTAAGTTTGTATAATATATGTAATTACCTGTTATTTTCTTCTTTTAACGTTTTTTACTCGTCTTGGCTTGCCTGCTGGTTGCCCTAGCCTTTTTTTCTCTCTAATTTTAGCTGCTTTTTCAGATGAAGACATTTCACTAGATGTTTTTGCGGTTTTACTAGATATTCTTTTACTAGGTCGACAATAAGGTGTACCGCGTTTTTCACCTTTGCTTCTGCCGCATGGTTTACCGGTTCTTACGTCTATCCATTTTTCTTTAAACCATCGTTTAAGAGCCGCTCCTTTTTTAGTCTTTCTTACCGCCATCTTTTGGTTTTTTATGACCACAACCTTCTCCTTTTAATTTTAAATGGTCTTTAAATGTTTTTGCTTCTTTAGTACTACCGTCTTTACAATACATCATGTGTGGTTTGAATTTTTTCTTTGCCATAATTTATTTTTTAGATTTATTACCCCAGTTTGCTGCACCAACTTTTCTACACTTAGCGATTGCACCACTAGCATATGCAGAAGGAAACACTTTATATCTTGCTTTTACTTTTTTGTAACATGCGTCTTTTGCCATAATTATTGTGTTGTTAAAGGTTTTATTTTTTTTGTTCTTTTTACTTTTGGTTTTAATACTTTATTTTCCACTTCTTCAATTCCTAAATCCCAAGATGACCAGCCTAATAATAAAGCTACTTTTTGCCAGGTCTCAGTTTCCTCAGCTAAAGCTGTTCTGGTATTATCGTAGAGTCTTAACACCCTATCCAAAGGAACATTTGTAAATGCTGATACTGTTTTTCCTATAGCCTCAGCAGCTGGGTTTTCTAGATTAAAGCCTTTTGATTTTATTTCATCCATTCTATAATCTAATATTTTACCAGCACTTGTTACTTTGGTTAATTTAGCATCTAATGGTGGAGATATGTCTAATAACTTCCATGCTGCATCTCTATAATTAGGTCTAGATAATTCTTTTCTTCTAACTAAATCAGCAACAAAGTTTTTAACAGTCATAATAACATTACCAGTAGTTCCCGTACCTCTTAGTATAGAATCAAGCATCCCGTTGGCTATATTATTATATTTTTCTTTTTCTTTCTCATCTTCCTTGTCATCAAATCCTAAAGCAAATAAAGCTTGTTGCATGGCATTAAACATGAAATTCTGTATAAATCCGTAATAAGCAATTTTAGATATATTTGTTTTCCAATCACCCCTACCCGCTGCTAAATCTTGGCCTGCTCTTTTCATTAACCGAGTGTATTGCATTGGGGTATTTGCAAACGCTAATATAACTCTACCTAGTCCGCTGGCTTGTTCTTCTGATATTTTATCTGGTCTTGATGATTGCTGAGATTCTTCTGTTAATTCTCTAAAATCTGAAAATGCTTTTGCTTCTGCTTCTTTTTCAGATAAACCTTGTTTTATATATGTTTTTATTCTATTTCTATAAAATGTAGCACCCCCATTTGCAATTGCCCAACTATCCGCAGCTCTTGTTAAAACAAAACCTTTATTTAATAAATAACTTATAGCCCCTTTAACGCCACCTTTTTTTGCCATATCAGCAATTTCTGATTCAGATATATTTATTTGTAACCCCCCTCTTCTTTCTTTAAGATAATTTGAATTAAATATTGTTGAAAAATCTTTCCAATATTGCGGTTGATTTGCGTATGCTGCTCCAGCTTTTAAAGGATTATTATCAGACCAGTTTATATAATTAACCGTAGATATTGTTTGAAGAACAGCGGATCTAACATTTAAAAACATTACTACACCAACAGAATTATTTAACCAGTCAAGCAATCCATCTATTTTTTTATTTCCCGAATCAAATCTATTTCTACCAGATTTCATTCTTTTTAATGTATTCCTCAATGTTCTTGTATACTCTGGGCCTTTTATAGCTTCTAGTTTATTTAAATTTTCTTCACTAAATATAACATCAACATTATCCTGCCAAGTTGACAAATGCTTTGCTCTTATTCCAGTGTTTAAATTTTCTAATAAATCTGTTGTTATTGTTCCAACATCCCATCCCGCGCCTGGTTTAACATAACCAACATCTCCATTTAATCCAATTAATTCATTAGCAAATTCTAATAAGTCTTTATCATTTTTTATATAGTCAATTAGCATTTTTCTATCGCTATTAGATAAACCAGGTATGTCCATTCCCTGCTTATCCCATATATACACTCTAGTAGCTAATTCAAAATTATAATCTCCATCAGGTGTTTTTCTCGATATCTTAGAAGGAACTGATTTTATATTGCTTTTTAATTCTTTAAACCTATTCATCAATTGCATTCTATCTTTATTTATGTTTTCCATCGCAACAGAATAAGGGTCAAATAAGTTTTGTTTGATCCAAGACATAGCAGTATTACCCATTTTACCTTTTGGTAATATTGAATACATTAAGCCTTTAAAATCTTCAGCTCCATGAGGTATAAAAAATGTAAATCTATCTTTGTTCATTCCTTTCCTTCTACCTTCTACAGCTGTATATCTTTTTTGAGATTCAATACCAGACTTTTGTTCTAATATTTCGTTGAATTCAATGTCTAGCTTCCCAGTTTCTTTACTAAATTGAAAATAATGATCTTCAAAACTGTCTTCTGAAACTAATATATCTTTAGTTAAAGCTTTTCCATTTACTAAAGCATTAAAACCTCTTAATGTTAATTTTACTTTTCCATTTGCATTTGTACCACTGGATCTTAGAGACATATACGTTTTCATTTTAGATTCTAATCTTTTAACATTTAAATCATGCTTATTTTTTCCTAAATAAAATAACCCTTTGCCTCCTATATAAATATAATGTATACCTTTATCATTATAATATTTTTCAATTAAATTAACATTATCAAAAATAATTTGTATATTTCTTTCTTTTGCTCTAAACTCATCTTTTAACTTATCCCAAGTGCTTTTAAGATAGCCGTTTTGAGGAAATCCAAATGGAATTTTTTCCCCTTGTATTTCTTCTGCTCTTGTATGCAACTCCTCATATATATCCATTTTTTCAGCTAAAAACGGTAACATATCTTCCATTAAAGGATTTGTTGTTTCTAAACTGTTGTTTTTATTTGTTTTGAAAGTTGCACTTCCATATTGATCTTTTATATTATTTTTAACTTCAGTGGCTATAGAAATTTTATCGTTATTATTTTTTGTTAGTTCAAACACAATATCAGTACCTGTAGGTCCCATTAATCCGTCCCCAATAACTTTTAATACTAAACTTTTTCTATTGTTTTGCATGTTTTTTACATAGCTCTCAAATGTAACACCTTTAAAGGCTGAGGGAACGATAAGACCAAAACTCTTAGCTCCACTTATTATTTCATTATATATATCTGTAAATTTTGTTTGCACATTACCTTCAAGAATAGCGTCTCTTATTGCATATAAGTCGGCTGCGTTAGTAGCTTCTCTACTAAATTGAAAATCTACACCTCTATCTATTTTTTGTGCAACTTGCGCTAAATAATTATCAGCAATATCAATTTCTTGCGCAGCACCTATTTGTTTTACTTTTTCAAATATTTCAGGATTCCTTAATACATCTAATGTAGCGTCAAATGCAATCTCGTTAGCTAATGCTTCAGCTAAAGCTGTTTTCCTAGTTCCTTGTGTAGATCTTCCTACATTTTCACCTAAAAAATAATCAACAAATTCTTTTCTTGTTATTTGTTTTTTCTTAAATATTTTATTACCTTCAGCTGTTCTTTCTCTTAATTGTTTGCCATTTTCATCAACTATTGGCTCTGCAAAATCTTTAAATCTTTTATTTATTATAGATTGAGGTAATATATCGTATATTAATTTAAAATTTTCATTAAGAAAATCATTGTATGATTCCTGTCTACCTAACATTTTAGCTATAGTAGGTTTTAAAAATGTTCTATAGTTGTCTGTTAATGCTTTTTTGAACTTTTTAGACGTAATGTCTGGTAATTTAGTTCCAAAAGTTTTTATTACAGCGTCTTTAACTTTGTTAATAACATCGTTAGTTAAATTTAAAGATACTCTTAAACTATTTCTTTGTGTTTCTTCTTTAGTTTGTGCTTCTTCAATTTCTTTTTGACTTTGTGTATCTGTAATATTTTTTAATTCTGTTATATCCGTAGTGAAGTTTGTGTCTAGTATTCTATTTGCAGATTCAATAGATCTAGATTTTATATACTTGTTTATATAAGCAGCTATAGGAACACCTTTAGATGGGCTGTAAGAATTTATTAAATCTAAAACTCCTCTTTTGCCGGTTAGTATTTCATCAATAAGTATGTCTGATAAAACAGAATACCCAGGAACATTTTGGAATCTTGATGCCAACTTCCTTGCCATTGGTGTATATCTTTCTAAAATCTCAAAAGTTCCATCCAATCCTTTTTCATCATATATTTTTTGAACTTCTTCAGATTTTTGTATATTTTTTCCAACAATATCAGCTTCTTTTATAGCTTGAACATCTAATATACTTAAAATATCTTTATTTAATTTGCCTTTATCAACGCTTTCTTTGTATGCTTTCATAAAGTTATAAACACCTCTACCGCTTTTAAAATCAATATTATTGAATCCTTGCCCTTTATATAGTTTAGTAACCCATTCTTTCATTTGTTCCTTAAAATTCAAATCAAAATCGATTTGATTTTCAACTATACCTTCTGAAAAAACATTTAAATACTCTGTATAATATTTTGAAGAACCCTCTTGTATACCTTTTCTTTTTATTTCTAAATCAGTCCATTTCTTTTGAGCAGACGTCATTGTTTTTTGGAAGTCTTCAACTATCTTTTTTTGTGACTGAACATCACCAACCATGGCGTTTAATATAGGGTGCAATATTTCGTGACTACCTACGCTGACAGCACCTTGCTTTAATGCTACTTTTTCATTAATTACCATTATACCATTCCCAATAAAAACACCATTAATTCCGCTAGGGTCTTTAATTACTTTTCCTGTGTATTTTTTAATTATGTTTTTAAAAGATGAATCTGATTTTGCTACTCTTAACTTTAACCCTAATTGTTTTGCAGTAACTTTTGCAAAATCAACATTATTACCATACTTTTCTTTTATTATTTTGTCAAATATGTTTGTGTTTAAATTATTAAGATTATTTATTTCTTTATCTATAGAATTGTTTTGTTCCCCATCTTTAAGTTGGTTAATAGAGTCTATATTTCTAGCGTATTGTAATAATTCATCTCCTTTTAAATTATTTAAAACAAGTCTGTTCCTGTTGCTAATTTCTTTTATATTCGCTAAAACTTTTCTATTTATTCCTAATAAAGCAGCAGCTCTTTTAACATTGCCATCTTGTTTAGCTTCTTTTATTAGAGCATCTCTTTCTAAATACTCAACAACCAGCTCTTGGCGCTGTTTTCTCACATGTGCCGGCATTAATAACTGTTCAACTCTATCTCTTAATTTAGATTTTGTTTGAGTTGCTGCCGCAACAGCAGTTACTCCGCCACCACTAAATGATCCTATAATACCTTCATCAATTATGCTATACGCATTCTTCATTATACCAAAATCGGCATATATACCTTTTTCTAATATATCATCAAGTTCAAACCAGACTTTATCATTTATTCTAGTTGCTATAGCTTGTGCAATTTCAGTACCTCCTTCTTTTGTGCCTATCGCAAATACATCTAGGATCTTACCAGAAATACCTTTATTCATTTGCTTTACCGATTCTTCTGTTGCTTTTTTACTCATGCCGCTACTAAGGTAACCCCCTGATCTCAAAAATCTTCTCGTAAGATATGCGTCAATAGTTTCTATACCTCCTGTAAAAGCCGCATTACCAGCTAATTGGAAAAAAGCTTTATCAGGGTCTTTTTCAATTTCTTCAACAAATTTATCACCCGCTATACCAAGACCCATTATTCCTGCGGTTTGTGGTGTTAAAGACATTATTGTGTAAGGCACACTACCTAGAGCATCTGAAAATATTCTACTACCTAACTCAGCAAAATCTGTTTCTTCACCATTTTTTGCATTAATTAAAGTTTCTGATATAGTAGTGTCGTATTCTTTTATATATTTTTTAACCGGATCTTTCATTTCATCTACTTCTTCTCTAGAAGTTGTAAAAAAACCAGAGCCAGGAAAATAAGCGCCTAACGCTGCTTCCGCAAATTTACCTAATCCAGTATTAAAAAGTTCATCCTTTTTCTTTATAAGTTCCTTAGCAACTTTATTTGCATTTTCAATACCAGGAATACCAATTTCACCTGCTAATATTAAATAACCTGTAGAAATAGATTCCTCAATATCTTTTAAATTATCATAAGTAACTTCAATAGCTGTATCAAGAAACTTAGCTCCACCTCTTTTTACACCGTCTTCCCATAAAGTATTTAAAGTACCTATAGGGTTATTTAATAATTGTTTGCCAATACCACTAGAAATAGTAGCATAGTTTTCAGCACCTTCTAAAGATTCATTTATATTATCTCCACCAAAAGCTAAATCAAGAGCTGCTCCAGTGGGACCTGATCCAAAAATAGTTTGTTGTATAATATTTTTAGCAATTTTTGACTCACCTAAATCACCAAAATAAGAATTAATAGTATTTGAAATACCACCAGTTTCGGCTTCTGATACTTCTTCCTCAATAGGTCTTACATATTCTTTCAGACCTTTAGCTTCCATGGCTTGCATAAAAACATCGAACTCAACATTTTGCATTTTTGCAAATTGTTGTAATTCGTTAAGAAAATATCTTTCACCTGACTCGGTTACATATTGCTTAGTATCAGACATATTTATATTTAATTATTTATTCTTAGTTCTAAAGGTATACTTTCATAATCAATACCTTTAACAAATGCGCCAAAAACACCATCTAAACTAGATAGTATTTGATTTGAAGTTGCGCCAGCTGGTATTATTGCCATGGTGCCATTTTTTTGGTTATTTATTTGCAATTGAACAATATTATTATTAGCATCTGCAACAGGTTGTACAATCATACCATACTGTGCTAATTTATTTTGTAATCCAACATATGAAGTTATAGCACCGTCTTTAGTTTTTACATAATCATTATATGTTAAAGTTAAATCAACCCTTGTTCTATCATGTCTCTTTAAGTACTCTAATGTAGACGCTTGGAATTTTTCTGTTAAACCAGGAGTATCTTCATTAGCTTTATCATATAAACCGTTTTGATGAGCTCTTACTCTATTCATAGATAGTTCGGTTACTTTTTCAATAGCTTCTTTATATTGATTATTATTTACTAATTCTTTTAATTCATTTATTTTATCCTCTCCTTGTAACATATCAAAACCTAAAATCTTAGGATTATCAAATACAATAGATTTTATAGCGTTAACTCCGCCATCTGGTTGAGTTGCAAAATATTGCTTAAGATTATTACCAAGTAGTATATCGTAAGAATCTCCTTTTTCCATTTTTTGCCCTCTTACAGCCGTAGACCCATCAAATTGTTTTGATAAAACCTCTAAATAACCAGAATCAGTTACGCCCCAATCTAATTTTTTAATATTATCTCCGGATCGCCAGTCGCTTATTTTATATTTACCATTTATTGTAATATTGCCATTTGTATCTATGCTATTACCATATGCTTCCTCCAAATATATATTTTTCATATCACTAAACATATCCAAATTGTTATTCTTCCAATGATTTGATATGCTATTGTGTTCTCTAATATAATCAGCTTTATTGGCTTGGTGAGTTTTTAATTGGCTTAAAACATTGTTAATTGCTCTTTCACCATCTTTAATTTCTTTTGTAATTGAATTATATGCTTCAGTACCGGGTGCATAAGTTACGGTGTCACCTCTTCTTTGTCTAAACAAACCTGCTAAATCTACTCTTTTCTTAGCTAAAAAAGATTCAACTGTAGATTGTATAGAGCTGTCTAATAGTTCTATTTGTGGATTAGCTGGTAAACCTTCTAAAAATTTTGAAGTATCTAAAGAGATAGCATCAGCCTTAGCTTGTCTTTCTTTAGCTTCTTTCTCAATTCCAGTTGTAAATTCTTTGACTTCTCTATCAACTACATCTACAAATCCAGTGTTAAATTTTGGAGCAGCCATTGCTGCACCTAATATCAAATTTTTATCTGATGCCATAATTATTTAGTTTAATATATTTAGACCCCCATCGCCACCTAGTCCACCACCAGCAATACCACCAGCAATATCGCCAATACCACTTACTAATGCGTTTGTTGCATCTTTTCTAGCTTGATCAGCGGCGGCTGTTCTTTGTTGAGCCATACCTAGCAATGTACTTTGTTTTTTGTATTCCATTATTTGGCTTTGTCTTTCACCAGCCGCAACTGATTTTTGCCTTGAAGCCTCTCCTTGAGCCCCTAACATAGCGTTTCTTTGTTCTTGTTGAGCAATACTTAATGATGCTTGTTGAGCAGCTTGTGCTTGTGAATTTGCTAATGATTGTGCTAAAGCAGCAACACCACCACCGCCAGCGGCAGCAGCTAAATTACCCATTATATTTGCAGCACCTTGTGAAGACTGCTGAGCAGCAAAATCAGCTGCTTTCGTATTTACAGTAAGGTTTTCGTATGTATTTGTAAGATTTTTATAAGGATTAGAGGTATCTATTGCTTCAAAATCGGATTTTTTAGATGCCAACTCTTGTCTTGCTCTTCTTTGTTCACGCCTTCTTGCTCCACCACCAAACAAACTGCCAACAGCTTTTACGACACCCCCTACGGCTTTAGCAGCCATTGCAGCCGGATTTACTGCATTTGCAATTGCTGCCGCGCCTTGCGCTATTCCAGCACCTATTGCGGCACCACCACTAGGAACACCTGAGCCTGTTTGCCCCTGGCTGACATTGCCAGCAAAATTATTTGCGTTATAGCCTATTCCTGTGTTTTCTAGGGAAACCGCATTGTTAAACATATTATCACTCATATTGTTATTTTTTTATATATTTATTATTACGTATTAACTACTTATACTAATTTCACTCCCCACTGAGTATATTTCTTTTGATGTAGTTGCTGTGTTTTGCATTTTAACAGTAGCAAAATATCCCAAAAGGCCACTTGTTTGCCATTCTGCATTTTTTACGTAGAATACAAAGTATGTAGGATATGATAAAGGTGAACTTGTAGTTGAAAAGTTTGCTGTAACTTCTGTCGCAGTGATTGCGGTTACTGGTCCTATTTTAGTTTTAACACTAGTAGTTGGATGAACATAATATAGATCATCACCAATTTGTAAATCTGTAGGAACTTCATTAGCAAAAACGTACTTTCTTAAATTTGTTCCAGCGCTTGTATTGCTGGCCCAATCACCTATCCCTTGAATATTTAAAGCTTTAGTGTCAATAGTACTTGCTGTTTCTGTAACGCCTTTTATGTAATTAAAATATTTATTTTCTTTTTGTATAAAAGAAGGTACGGAACCGTCTTGTTGATCTGTGACTATGCTAGCGCATGTCCAACCGCTATCCCCTTCATAATTCAAAGTTCTAAAATTTTTCATATTAGCAGGTGATTGATTCAATAAAAACTCTACATATGCACTATCACTAGTTGCTACGTTTAAACCGCCATAAAAAGAATTATGAGTAGAGTTAACATGGTGCTCAAATATTCTACCTTGTTTAAATGTAAAATATTTATTAGCAATACTTATGCCAGCTTCAGGGGTAAATGATTTTTTACTAACCCAGCCCTTTACAGATTCTGCAAAAGATATGGTGCTGTTTGCATTTGTTGGGTGCACACTAAGATTGTACTGATGTTTTTTAACGTCATATGAACCTATCATGTATCCAGTATTCGCAGGTAAGGCATCTCTAAAAAAATCTTTCATCCCATAATCTGATATAGCTTCCATGCCATCCATTGAATGCCTCACGACCACTCCATTGTTTCTATCGGTAAAATATGATCTGTGTGTGTATGATGCAAAACTTTCGGGGTTTTTGCTTATACCGTAATCAGAATTATAAGGTATTGCCTGCCCTAATACAGCTTTGTTAGAAGTTATATTAGTGTTACCATCAGCATTGAATAACGCATCTTTATTAGTTAGTATTTTTACAACTTTATTTTCACAATACGCTATTATATCATTTTGTCTTGTATGCAGCAATTGTATACTTCCATAATCTGGATTTAAATCTTTAGTAATATCTTCTGCAATAATAAATTGATTTAATCTATTTAATGCATTCTTATTGTTATATATTTGAGAAAATATTAAGCTATTCTTTTTTGTTTCTTCTATATATGGCTTATCTTCGAATACAGTAGAAACCCTGACTCCCTTGCCTAAATTCGCACCATTGAAAGAATCTCTAATTGTAAATGATTCAACACCATTTGAAAAACTAAAACAGTTATAGTAAGATAACACATTATTGCTACCATGTACACCGCCAGATTCACAAGAAAAAGTTTCTTGCGTTTCATAATATATATCTATATCTGTGTCATCTTTAGGTAGTACCTCAAATATAGGTGGTTCTGGGATACCTACTAACTGATCTTCTTTTCTGAATTCGAGCACTGACATGTGCATTATATTTGCCTCATTCCCCGGATCTCCTTCAGTTTCTATATCTCCGTTAAAAATTAAATTTTGTGCTAAATTTTTATCTAACTTTATTAAATAAACAGCATCCCCATCATTAAATTGACTTACACTGCTGCCTCTTTCTAGATATTTAAACACTCTTGTTATTTTATAAATATTATTATCTGCTGCTTGTCCCGCTGCTATTTGTGTTCTTGATCTATCAAATTTTAAATAAACAGGATTTTCTGTATTATAATTGTTTTTATTTGATGGTGATTTTTCTAAACCCGTAACAATTGGTAATGTTGCATATTTTGAGGCTTTGCTAGCATAAGACACATCTGTTCTTATACAAAAATGATAACCCTGATCTAATTCTGAATTAGTTATAAAGCCTCTGTCACCCCTATAAGATTGTCCGTAAGTGGTATTTAAATGATTTGTATTACCATTAAATCCGCCTGCTTGTGGGTTTAATGGACCAGTTCCCCCAAGTCTTGTTACAGAAGAATCCGTACCTGCTTTACCGCCTCCATACATGTGGAACTGTCTTGGGTCGTCGTCTCCTTGATTACCATCTAAAGATATGGTGCTTAGTACTTGTAAATTATTTAAATCATCTTCACCTTTTAATTCAGCTAATATAGCGCTGTCATTTTTTATTTTAATAAAAAACTTACCTTGATATTCTTCCTTACCACTTTCATCAACCGTGTCAACCACCACCATTTTTACGCCACCTCCATAAGTATTGGATTTAACATTTAATGATGCGTCTCCGCCAACAATAGTTGCTCCGTAGGTTTCGCTTCCACTAGAATTAAATAATTTGTCTTGATCATAGTTATCATAAAGAATTTTTACATCATCTCCAAACTCTTGTGTAAAATGTAGTTCAAAGTCGTTATCATCCTGTAAATCTAACTCTTTATTTGATATTGTATAAACATTTGTTTCTCCAGATCCCGTAACAAATTTTACTTTTGAGCCAGGATTTAAAAAATTATAAGCCTCTCTACTTACTCCGTCTTTAGTATCATCTCCAATCCTACTATTGTCATCTATATTCGTCTCCTGCAATTTATACATTGCGCTAACGGTTATTCTATTTCTACCTGGCACGGGTGATGAGCCGGGCTTAAGCACATGCAGATCCCTATCTTGTTCAAGATTTTTACTAAATACAAAAACATCTGGGACATATACTTCTTTTAAAGGTTTCGCTAAAAAAGGTGGAGGCGTAGTATATTTATCTAATACTTTAAATTCAGTAGTAATATTTGAAATATCATTACCTCTTTTCTTTTTTATTACTATAGAATCATCTACATCAACCTTATTGATATCTGCAGATGGAATAGCTATATATATGAACCCTTCTTTATCTTGATAAAAACTATCTCCAATAAAATTATGTGTAGGCTTTGCAATTTCTTTTATAAAGTATTTGTATGTTTTTGCAAATGAAGGTGGGTTGGATGTAATTTTTGCTGTAAATTGTGTAGAAAATGAAGATGTGTTTTGACTAGTTTTAAAAATACCAGAATTACTAGTTAGCACAGGTGTTTGTCTACCGAAGTCATCCATGTATACTACGCCGAACTGGTATGTTCTTTTAGATTTTATAGATTGTTTTTGAGCTATATTAGCATCGCCTGGGTTATATCTATTGTTTAATTCAATATCAAATACAGGCAGAACATCGTTGTTGCTAGAATCCTTTAAATCAAAGTTTTCTGTATAATTACCATATACTAATCTATTTGCAGTAACTTCTTGAGACTTTGCTCTTTTAGGCACACTATCAAATAATCTTAATAATTGATTAGATGGTATGGTTTTAAATATTTGATCATCTTTAACTTCAAAAGTACTAGCAATTGTTCCATTGGATTGTCTTTTTATAACATCGACAGAATAACAATTAGAACTTACCGAGTCTTTATATATAACATCTATTTCTTTTACGTCCGCAGATATTCTATCAGATAGATTTTGTAAAGTTAGCGAGCGTAAACTATTTACCATAGCTAGATTTGAGCCGGCTTTTGTGTCATATTCAATTCCTGTTCCAGCTCCAACAGAGGGATCTGGTAAAAATGCCGCATTAGAAAACGGTGAAAAGCAAGAATATTGTCCGTTATCATACTTATATCTATATGCAAACCTAGGAAATTTTTCTTTAAACAAAGGTTCGTCTTCTTCTAATAAACACGTGTAAGCTACAGTTTCCCCGGGTGCTTTTTCAGATAAAGTTAATATCGTAGCTGTATACGTTCCAATACTACTACCAGTTTGAGAGCTATTATAAGTTGTTAATTTTATTCTAGCTTTAATAGTTTTTACAGTATCATCTGATTGTGTGAAAGAATGTGTTAATAAAATTATGTCCCCAACTTGATAATTAGGATTTACAGAGCTACCCGCTACTAAAAATTTACTAAAATCAGATGAACCATTATTAAACGAAGTTCCAGCGTCTATGGAGTCCACTAAATTCCCAGCACTTGATGAAGCACCAAAATCTGCTTGCATAACTACCGTGCCGCTAGCATTTCCAGTAGTACCTAAACCACCTCTTGCTGAGCTGCTCATGTTTAATGTAGGGGCAACTAATGGCCCTTTCTTAATTACTGTTATTTTGTCAGCTGCTAAGCCTGTTGATGTAGAACTAGCTGAACTATGAGTTAAGGCTTTCCAGTATTCAATATCAACTTGCCTAGGCTCATTTAAATCATCTGTAAAATATAAAACACCGTCTAAAACATTAGCACCTGTAATGTGATGTTGTGCAGTAAAATTTAATATAGAGCCTGTGTCACATACAACAGTATCATAAGTGCTAGTGGTAACATTATACTCAGCTATCACATCTTTACTACTATGCGTTATAAAATAATATATCTTATTATTCTCTATATCTTTGCATACACCTATACACCTAGCGCTTTGACCAAGTGTAATACTAGATTTTTCAACGTTACCTAATATATTTTTTAAAGCACCAACGTCGCTACCATCAGAGTAATCAACATCAATGTTTAATGCATCTCTATATTCACCATTAGGGAGTAATCTTTCATCAAGGTCCTTATTCATTTTACCTTTGATAAAAGCATTTTTAATTTCTGGCATACTCTAGTGTTTTATTACTTTAGATTTATTTCTCATTACCTGAGTTAGTTCTCTAGAATTAAGATTTGATAGTCTTAATTTTGCGTTTCTTATAGCAGAAAATCTATCTCTTTTATATCTATTTATAACATATTCTGGAGTGTTGGCTCTAGAACTTACAACAGCATAAATTACGTGCTTATATATTGCTTCTTCTGTAAATTTATGTACTCGCATTTCCGCATCAGTACCCATGCCATCAGAAACATATTTTAATGTTATTATTTTTCCAACTAAATCAGCACTAAAATGTATTCTACCATTAATTTCATCAATAACAAAATTACCATTTCTTGTTGCTAATTCAGGATTTATACCAAATCTACCTCCGTATTCGTTGGCTTTTGCATTTAGGCTATCTATATCGTCTAATGAATCATCCACAAATGTGGCTGTTACATTATCCATATCTGCTTGCTTAAATCTTGTTTGAGTAACAGGTACTTGCTTTAATACACTGTCGTCATCATCATATAAATAAGAATAATCACCAGCTTGAGCAATAGATTCAGAAGGAATTGATGTTAATCTTGCGGGATATAAATGATGTTCAACACCTAAAGAATCAATTCTAGAAATTTGAGCGTAATCAACGTAGTCTTGGGGCATAGGCATTGAAAGGCTATCAGGCACCTCGATCTCTTGTATTTTTTCAATTTTAGTTATATCATAGCTGAATTCTTGAATTCCTCTTTTTGCATGAAATAAAACATCAGTTCTTTTGATTCTTGGAATTATCTTATCTTTACCAACATAAGAAACCATAAAATTAGCTACTATATCAGTTAAAGATATATATCTATAATTACCTGCAATAACTGGATTTGAAAGAAAGACTTCAATAAAATCTCCAGCCGCTCTTCCTGCTGAAAATATAACTTTCCCTGCATTAGACCCAGATTGTGAATATGAATACAGATCGTCATCAACTTCTGTATTATTAATAAAAACATCAAATTTTGATTTACTAGTAGGTAAAGGATCTAAAGTCAATAAAAACTCAGTCTGATTAGCTGTTGCTGTAAATTTTTGACCGGTATTATAATATTGGTATTGTGTTTGATTTATAAATCCCATTTTTTATGATTTTTCTTGTTGTACATTTTTAGTATCTTCCCCGCTTGCTAATGCATATATGTTATTATCTTTTAACGCTATACCAGCTAGCGCTAATATTTTTATTACTAGTTCTGTTTCCTCCGACTCATGCAACTCAAAATTAACAGATGTTGCTGAATTATATAAACCTGTATCTCTATCCGCAGCCCATGAAACATTAGCGGGTACTTTTATATAGCTTGCATACACCCCTGTAGTTATTTGGGTATTATCTGTTCCATATACTTTTACCCCTGCGTTATCTCTTATATAAATAGGGTATTCATTTGTTGGTGAAGCAATAGGTGAAGATTTTATATACAGCCATTCCTTCTGTGTTGCCTGTTCTACCTCGCGACAAGCTGGACAGTTTGTTAATATTGAACCTAATCTGTATAAATCTGTAGGTAAAGTAGTACCATTATTAGTTACTGAACCTGTTTTTTCAAAGATACTTATCTTTTCTTCCAGTATTGATACCATGTCAGAATACTCTGTTTGGTTACCTGGAATTCTTAGGAATTGGTTTAAATCGTAAAAATACTGCTCAAATATGTCAAGCTGTGCTTGATTTGCGAATGTATTAAACTCCTGAGGTGTTATATACCCTCGCTGTTCTTTATTAGTTATAGCTAATATTCTTTGGTAT
>Ga0181380_1000527_pt1 | contig 17074 bp, 24 predicted proteins | sample 3SPOviralmetaG_FD_130116 | JGI IMG/M metagenome (GOLD analysis project Ga0181380, IMG submission 130116) | Marine viral communities from the oligotrophic San Pedro Time Series (SPOT) site, San Pedro Channel, CA, USA - 3 SPOT_SRF_2009-08-19 | ecosystem: Environmental > Aquatic > Marine > Strait... | reverse complement strand
CGAACATTACGAACATTAGCCGAACAATACAAAATCGTTTCCGAACATTGTGCTGGGGCTCGGCGCGACTCCTTTAACTGGCATCATGACAAGTTAGGGAATTCCCTAACTCTTAATCCGGGAGCGGGCCACGTGGCGCACACGTGACAACTCGTTGAGGCTCGGCGCGACACAATTAACTGGTCTCAAACGGCAGGCGAAAAAAAACCCGCCGAAGCGGGTTAGGTTGTTAACGTTCAAGTAAGTCTAGGTGTCTGGCTAGTGAATCGATGCCGACCAGTAGGGCCGCACTGAGCACTGCCGATATCAGAGCGGTGGCCCACATGAAATTTAGCAGTGCCATCATGGTGGATATGATTGATACAACGGCAAAGATGATAAGGATAGTTATTAGTACGTACATACTTGCTACCTCGAAAGTGCCCCCCGAAGGGGGCGTGTGGGTTAGATAGATCGGATGATCTGTTCGGCCAGTGCCTTGATCTCAGCAGGGCGGAAGGTAGGTGATTCGATGTTCTCACATACTTTTACGATATCCTGTGCCGCATCGCGGATGCGGGTTTCAGGTGACCGAGGTGCCTTTGGTTCCTGTGGTTGATCTTCATTCAAGCGGCGCTTGAGACCGTTACGAAGATCCTTAGCCTTAGATCCCAACTGCTGTTGGAGATACTTCCGCTGTTTTTTCTCAGCGTCCGACATCGCCTTAACCGGAAGGGTTAACAGTTTTTGCTGTGCCGCTGTGAAGGTAGTGACTAAGACCGCGTTGAACGCTGTCCATGTTTCCTCAGTGGCTAGCGATCCCTTGGTCTTAGGTGACGTGAAGTGGAGCATTGCATCCGATCCGAACTCTGCAATCGCTGTGTCAGCGAATTTACTCATGGCACGTTTCGCGCCTTCGGTCTTGTTTACCGCGTCACGAACAGCGGTGGTCATTACAGTGTTAACAAACATTGGCTTAGTAGTTGTATTGTTCATGTCATATATCCTCATGTTATGACGTAAATGGATGTCTACGGGTTTCCCCTGAAGACGTAGCCATTAAACCGTATCATGTGGTAACAAATCAAGGGATAACCTGACAAGTTAGGGAGTTCCCTAACTAAACGTGGCAAATCGTGATATCCGATGGGGTACTACCCCCCTATGACCCCGACGTCAGCAACGCGTAGCCATCAACGTATATATTACTAATTTCCACAAACTTAGAGTCCATTTTTGAGTTGGAGCTTCCCCACCCCCTCTATATAGGGAACACCCCCCGTCTCTTTTAAAATCGGCGTAGCAAAAATTTTTTGCGTAAAAATTTTGAGTTTGGTATAAATTGCCACCAACGGTTAACAAACCTGCGGAAACAGTATGTCTCTAGAGATCGAACCTGAAGTCGGTGTAGCGATTTCAGAGAAAGCTCCTAATCTTGACCTTCGGACTCGCGTAGAAGCCGCGAGTAACACCGCCGCTATGCTCTCTGAACACGGGCTAGAGGTGGAACCGACCGCAGAAGACAACGATATTGCCGCCAAATTGACCTTGGCCTACGCAGATGACCCCGACAAGACGTCTAAAAAGGTGAGTGCCAAGCGTGCATCGTCGTTACCCCCTGCCGCATTGATGGCAACACACGGAATATTGACCCAGTTCGGCCATTCAGTGGTTGAAAGTGCCACCCAAGTGCGTCATTTGGTGACCAATAAGCTAATTGAAGAGACTGAGAACCCTGACCCACGCGTCAGAATCCGTGCATTGGAGTTGTTGGGTAAGATTTCGGACGTAGGTCTGTTCACAGAGAAGGCTGAAGTCACCATAACCCACAAAACAACGGACGAATTGCGCGAGAGCCTGCGTGCAAAGCTAGAAAAAATCATAAAACCCGACGAAGAAGCCGAAGATGCGGTCATTATTGACGGCGATTCCATCGATGTGGACGAAGAATTGGGGTTAACGGATGACTGAACCAGCGTTGGACTTCTCAGACGAGGACATACAGACGCTATTAGACAATCTGGAGGCGTTTTCCGCCGACGAGATCGCTGAAATAGAGAAAATCACGGGTGAATTGTCCGCGAGGAAGGAGAATAAGGCCGCATACAACGATCTGATCGCGTTTTGCCAGCTTATGATGCCTGAGTTCATCGTAGGGAAGCATCACCGGATACTGGCAGACATGCTGATGGCGATCGAATCGGGCGATAAAGACCGTGTTTGCGTCAATATACCCCCTCGCCACGGCAAATCTCAGCTTGTTTCTATCTTCTACCCAGCGTGGTTTTTGGGTCGAAATCCCAATAAAAAGGTCATGATGGTGTCCCACACCACGGATCTGGCCGTGGATTTTGGCCGGAAAGTACGTAACCTAATTGCTACGGATCAGTATAAAAGTGTATTTCCTACCACGTCACTCGCACAGGATAGTAAGTCAGCAGGTAGATGGAACACGAACGTCGGCGGCGAATACTACGCGTGTGGTATTGGTAGTGCTCTTGCTGGTCGCGGTGCCGATTTACTTCTGGTCGATGACCCTCACTCTGAGCAAGACGTCATCAATGGCAACTTCGAGGTATTCGAGAAGGCATACGAGTGGTTTACCTTTGGTGCTAGAACCCGTTTGATGCCCGGTGGACGGGTAGCCATTATCCAGACACGCTGGCACATGGACGATCTGACAGGGCGTGTGACGAACGACATGTCTAAGAATGCGCGTGCTGACCAGTACGAGGTGGTGGAGTTCCCTGCGATCCTAGAGGTTCAGAACAAGAAGACGAAGAAGTACGTCGAGAAACCCCTGTGGCCTGAGTTCTTTGACCTTGAGGCGCTCCTGCGTACCAAGGCATCGATGCCGACGTTCCAGTGGAACGCGCAGTATCAGCAACAACCCACCGCAGAAGAGGCGTCAATCGTCAAACGTGAGTGGTGGAACATGTGGGAGCAGGACAATCCGCCTCCGTGTGAGTACATTATTATGTCGCTGGACGCGGCGGCAGAGACCCATAACCGTGCCGATTACACCGCACTGACGACGTGGGGGGTGTTCCTCAACGAGGAGACTAGTGCCTATAACGTCATCCTGCTGAACAGTATTAAGAAGCGGATGGAGTTTCCTGAGCTGAAACAGATGGCGATGGAGGAGTATCAGGACTGGGACCCCGATGCGTTTATTGTGGAGAAGAAGTCTGCTGGTACGGCGCTGTATCAAGAGATGCGACGGATGGGTCTGCCTGTGTCAGAATACACACCGCACCGTGGCTCAGGTGATAAGATGGCACGGTTGAACTCTGTTGCGGACATTGTGGCGTCAGAGTTAGTGTGGGTACCACCGACGCGGTGGGCGGAAGAAGTGGTAGAAGAAATTGCTGGATTTCCGTTTATGAGCCATGATGACCTCGTGGACTCAACGGTGATGGCCCTGATGCGATTCAGGCAGGGAGGATTTATCCGCTTGCCCACAGACGAACCAGATGAACCACGGTACTTTAAACGTCGAAGTGGCGGGTATTATTAAGAGGCTAGGACATGGCTATAGAAAAAGGAATGTACTCCGCGCCAGAAGGCATGGATGAGATCGCTGAACAGGAAGGGTCTGAACTAGAAATTGAGATCATTGACCCTGAAGCGGTCATCCTCGACGACGGGTCGATGGAGATTACCTTGATCCCTGATGCGGGTATCGAGGACATGATGGCGTTTGACATCAACCTTGCCGAGGTACTGGACGAATCACATCTACAAGAGATATCAAGTGAGCTGACTGGCCTGATTGAGTCAGACATTGACGGTCGTAAAGAGTGGGCTGATACCTTTGTAAAGGGTCTGGATGTGCTGGGCTTTAAGTACGAAGAGCGTACTGACCCGTGGGAAGGCGCGTGTGGTGTCTATTCTACGATCTTGGCGGAAGCGGCTATCCGGTTCCAAGCCGAAACCATGTCAGAAACGTTTCCTGCCGCCGGTCCTGTAAAAGTTAAGATTCTGGGGGAAGAGTCTAAAGAGAAGGAAGAGGCCGCTCAACGCGTTAAAGCGGACATGAACTATGAGTTGACGGAGCGAATGGTCGAGTACAGACCTGAGCACGAGCGACTCTTATATAGCCTAGGACTCTCTGGTTCGGCGTTTAAGAAGGTTTACTACGACCCCAATATGGGACGTCAGGCCGCTATCTATATTCCCGCAGAAGACGTTATCGTGCCTTACGGCGCAAGTCACATCGAGACTGCGGAGCGTGTAACGCATGTTATGCGTAAGACTAAGAACGAGTTGCGTAAGCTACAGGCGGCTGGGTTCTATCGTGACATCGAGCTGAACGAGCCACAGCCCTACCACTCTGATATTGAGGAGCGTAAGGCAGAAGAAGGTGGGTTCTCGCTCACAGATGACAACCGCTATGCGTTGTATGAAGTGCACGTGGACATGGTCATCGAGGGTCTGGACGACTCAGAGGACGACATCGCCAAGCCATACGTGGTGACTATCGAGCGTGGTAGCGGTGAGATCCTAGCGATACGCCGAAACTGGAACGAGATAGACCCGCTACAGCTCAAGCGTCAGCACTTCGTACACTACGTTTACGTCCCCGGATTTGGCTTCTACGGCCTTGGATTGATCCACATCATCGGGGGATACGCCAAGGCGGGAACGTCGCTCATACGGCAGTTGGTGGACGCTGGTACGCTGTCTAACCTGCCCGGTGGACTCAAGTCTCGTGGCCTACGAATCAAGGGTGATGACACACCGATAGAACCCGGTGAGTTTAAGGACGTTGATGTACCCAGCGGCTCTATCCGTGACAACATCATGCCACTTCCCTACAAGGAGCCAAGTCAGACACTGCTTGCGCTTCTGAACCAGATTACGAACGAAGGGCGTCGTCTGGGTGCTATCTCTGACATGAACATCTCTGACATGTCGGCTAACGCGCCTGTAGGCACAACCCTCGCGCTCCTAGAGCGAACTCTCAAGCCAATGGCGGCAGTACAGGCACGTGTCCACTACGCCATGAAGCAAGAGTTCAAGATGCTCAAGGAGATCATGGCGGAGTACGCCTCGCAGGAGTACGGCTATGAGCCGATCCGTGGTGAGGTGAGCGCGCGTCAGATGGATTATGCGATGGTGGATGTTATCCCCGTCAGCGACCCGAACTCATCCACTATGGCCCAGCGAGTCGTACAGTACCAAGCGGTATTGCAGATGGCACAAGCCGCACCTCAGATCTACGATCTGCCACAGCTACACAGGCAGATGATCGAGGTACTAGGCGTCAAAAACGCCGACAAGCTGGTCCCCACAAAGGACGACGCAAAACCGACCGATCCGGTCAGCGAAAATATGGACGCACTGACGGGCAAACCCCTACGTGCGTTTATCTACCAAGACCATCAAGCTCACATCGCGGCGCATACATCCTTTATGCAGGATCCCTCGATTGCGGCTATGATCGGACAAAACCCTCAAGCCAAGCGAATCATGGCGTCTCTACAAGCGCACATCGCGGAACACCTTGGGTTCAAGTATCGCCAAGATATCGAAGAGAAGTTGGGGGCACCGCTCCCACCACCCGGCGAAGAGCTACCAGAGCAGATCGAGGTGGAGTTGTCGCGCCTCGTAGCTGATGCAGGCGCACAGCTCATGCAAGGTAACAAACAGAAAGCCGCCGCGATGCAAGCGCAACAGCAAGCCAAAGATCCTGTCATGCAACAGAAGCAGGCTGATTTGCAACTCAGAGCGCAGGAAGTCCAGCGCAAGGCCGCGAAAGACCAGCAAGATTCTCAGCTCAAACAAGCTGAACTGCAACGCAAAATGCAGAAGGATCAGATGGACGCCATGTTGGATGCAGAGAAGCTCAAACTGGACCAACAAGAACTTCAGATGGACGCGCAACAAGATGCCGCGCGGCTCGATCTTGAATTAGCCAAATTATCGGATCAACCAAAATGAGGTGAGTAATGCCTAAAACCGTCTTTGACGTGCTTACAGATAAAATCGACGAGCAAGTCTCGTCTGCACATACTTTCGTAGCGGGGGGCGTCCCACAAGATTACGCCAGCTACAGAGAAGTTGTTGGACTTATTCGGGGTCTGGAGTCCGCAAAATTAATCATAGAAGACCTCTCGCGTAACTTTATGGACAATGATGATGACTAACACTCAGCCGCTAAAATTGCCTGATGCTCCAAAGAAAGAAATCTCCGATGCTGAATGGGAACAACAACTCCCAAAACCTGCCGGATACCGCTTACTTATCGCGCTACCTGAAGTAGAAGAGTTCTACGACGGGGGCCTTCTCAAGACCACCAACTCCAAGCAAAAGGAGTACATCCTATCGATTATGGGTATTGTCGTAGACATGGGTGAAGGTGCTTATGGGGATAAAGAACGGTTCCCTGAAGGTCCGTGGTGTAAGGAAGGTGACTACGTGATGTTTCGTATGAACACCGGCACACGGTTCACGGTCAATGGCAAAGAGTTTCGTTTGATGAACGATGACTCTATTGAAGCCGTAATTCCTGATCCCCGTGGGATCATGGCAGTATAGGAGATAGACAATGCCTTTTCAGAAAGTAGAGTTCGAGTTTCCGCATGATGAAAACGGAAGCGAGAAAAATTTAACTATCGAGGTCGAGGGTTCAAGTGCAGAGACCATTGATACTAAAGGTAAAAAACCTGAAGCACCGGCTCCAAGCGAGGCGGATTCTTCTGATGACGGATTTGAGATTGAGGTGGTTGACGATACGCCGAAGGCCGACCGCAATCGAAAACCTTCAGATCCGCCCGAAGATGTTACGGACGAAGAACTTGAGGATTACTCCGAGAAAGTTCGGCGACGTATTCAACACTTTAGCAAGGGATATCATGATGAGCGTCGAGAGAAAGAGAAGGCGCTTAGAGAACGTGAAGAGCTAGAACGGTTATCTCAACGCCTTGTTGAAGAGAACAAAAAGCTCAAGGATAGTGAACACAAGAGTCAGACGGCTCTGCTTGAGAATGCTAAGAAGTCGGCTGAAGCAGAGATCAATGCCGCTAAACGCGCTTACAAACGTGCGTACGATGCGGGTGACTCTGACAAAGTTTTGGCGGCGCAGGATAGGTTGTCAACAGCAAAGATCAAGGCTGATAAGCTCGAAGAGTTTAAACTGCCTCAAGAAGAGTATACGCTACCGGTTGATAGTCCTGAGCAGGAATCTGCTCCACAGCCTATCCAAATTGATGAAAAGACACGGACTTGGCAAAAAGAGAATCCGTGGTTTAATGAAGATGAAGAAATGACAAGTTTCGCCCTAGGGTTGCATAATAGGCTTGTCAAAGAGGGTGTAGACCCTCAAACTGACGATTACTACGAGCGAATTAATACTCGTATGCGAGAGGTATTCCCCGAGAACTTCGAGGATGAACCGGAGGTAAGGCGAAGATCCAACAATGTGGTTGCCCCCGCTACGCGGAGCACAGCGCCTAAGAAAATTAGGCTCACGCAAACACAGTTAACGTTGGCAAAACGCTTGGGTCTTACCCCAGAACAGTACGCCAAACAGGTTGCATTAGATATGAGGAAACAATGATGGCTGAGAATCGTATAGACCGAGAGCTTAAATCTCGTGAAAAGACGACCCGCAAAAAGGCTTGGACGCGCCCCGAGGTACTACCCTCACCTAATCCCGAGCCGGGGTATGAATTCCGCTGGATAAGAGTCAGTTCGCAAGGTACGACTGACGCCACAAATGTTTCTTCCAAACTGCGTGAAGGTTGGGAGCCAGTAAAGGCTTCAGATCATCCAGAAATTACGTTGGTCACTATTGAGAACGATAGGTTCAAAGACAACGTTGTGATTGGTGGTTTGTTACTGTGCAAAGCTCCAGTCGAACTCATCGAAGAACGTACTGACTACTACAAACAGCAGACACGTTCCCAGATGGAATCTGTAGACAACAACCTCATGCGAGAGAACGATCCTCGTATGCCTCTCTTCCATGAGAGAAAGACGAAGGTCACTTTTGGTAACGGAACTTAATATAGGAGCTTAAAATGGCTTATCCTACTGTAAGTGGTCCTTATGGACTTGTTCCGGTAAAACTGTTGAGCGGCTCTCCTTTCGTAGGTGTTACTCGTCACTTCAAGATTGCAAGTGGCTATAACACAGCGATTTTTTATGGGGATGCTGTGAAGCTCGTTACCGGAGGCACTGTCGAGCGTGATACGTTTGACGCCGCCATGACACCTGTGGGTGTTTTCCTTGGCTGTACATACACCGATCCTAACCTCGGTTATAAGGTGTTCCGACAGTCATACCCCGCTAGCACTGTTGCATCTGACATCGAAGCATATGTTGTCGATGCGACTGACGTTTTGTTCAAGGCCGCTGTCGTATCTTCGGGTACAACTATCGGTGACCTTGCACAGACTGACATCGGTGCTAACGTCGCAGGTGTAGATAACACTGGTGATTCGACTTCAGGCAACTCTCGTTGCGCGATTTCTCACACCAGCGCTACAACTAACACCCTTCCTTTCCGCATCGTCGGTTTGGTTGGGGAAACTAAAAACAGCTCGGGTGGTTTTACTGAGGCTTACGTTAAGTGGAACGCAGGTCACCAGTACGACAACACGACTGGCGTATAAGGAGATTTGAGCAATGGCTATTTCACGCGCCCAGCTACTAAAGGAACTCCTTCCCGGACTGAACGCTTTGTTTGGTATGGAGTACGCAAAATACGGTGAAGAGCACGCCGAAATTTTTGAAACTGAAACCTCAGATCGCTCGTTTGAGGAAGAGACCAAGCTCTCAGGCTTCTCAGCCGCACCTGTTAAAAACGAAGGTGCCGCAATTGAGTATGACAATGCTCAGGAAGCGTGGACTGCTCGCTATACACACGAGACCATCGCGATGGGCTTCTCAATCACTGAGGAAGCTATCGAAGATAACCTGTATGACTCACTGTCTGCTCGTTATACGAAGGCTCTCGCACGTGCTATGGCGTACACCAAGCAGGTCAAGGCCGCTACTATCTTGAATAGTGCGTTTGACACTGGTGTGACCTACGGCGACGGTAAGGCACTTTGCACTACCGATCACCCACTGGTTAGCGGTGGTAGCAACTCGAATGAGCCAACTGTTGCGGCTGATCTTAACGAGACTTCTTTGGAAGCCGCCGTTATCCAGATCGCTGGTTGGACAGACGAGCGTGGTCTTCTCATCGCCGCCAAGCCTAAGAAGCTGGTAATTCCACCCGCTCTTCAGTTCGTTGCAACTCGTTTGCTCGAAACAGAAGGCCGCGTGGGTACTGCGGATAACGACCTTAATGCGATTCGCAATAACGGTTCTATCCCAGAGGGTTACACTGTTAACCATTACCTGACTGATACTGACGCTTGGTTCTTGATGACTGACGTTCCTAACGGTCTTAAGCACTTTGTCCGTACACCAATGTCTACATCTATGGATGCTGACTTTGATACTGGCAACAGCCGCTACAAGGCTCGTGAGCGTTACTCGTTCGGCGTGTCAGACCCATTAGGCATCTTCGGTTCTCCGGGAGCTTAATGACTAAGAGGGGGGCATTTATTGCCCCCTTTCTTTTTCTGTGCTATAAAAAATCAATCCCTGACAGTTACATTCCGTAACTGACATTAGCCAAGACAGGAGATTCACATGGCGAATACTACATTCCAAGGTCCAGTCCGTTCGGAGAATGGGTTTAAGGACATCACTAAAGCGACTGGTACTGGTACAGTAACCGAGAATATCTCGATTGCTCACAACGGTACTAATAGCGTCGTTATCATTAAAGACCTTCCAACGTCCGATCCATCTGTTGCAGGTCAACTGTATAGCAACTCAGGTGTTCTGACTGTATCCGCTGGATAAGGAGTGAACAATGCCTAGATCAGATGTTCAGTCCAAACGCGTCACGGGTGTAGGATCTTTAGGTGTTGGCCCCGCGCGTATTCGCCAAGTGCAAGTTTTGAGCACTACAGGAAGCCCCCGCCTTACTATCACTGATGGTAATGGTGGAAGCACTGTATTGGACCTAGATTTTGTTGCTTCTGACTCTCACTCCGTCAATATTCCTGACGACGGTATTCGGTGCCAGTCAGACGTGTATGTAAGTGCGTTCACTAACATTACTGCTATGACAGTGTTTTATGGGTAAATACTATGCGGGCTTACTACAAGAAAGGCGGCTCGGTAAAAACCCCTGCGTGGACGCGTAAAGAGGGTAAAAGCGAGTCGGGCGGGCTTAACAAGGAAGGAGTTGCAAGCTACCGCCGGGAAAACCCCGGCAGTAAGCTGAAGACTGCGGTAACGACCAAGCCTAGCAAGTTGAAGAAAGGCTCTAAGGCCGCTAAACGGCGTAAGTCTTTCTGTGCCCGCATGAAAGGTATGAAGAAGCGCAACACTAGCGCGAAGACAGCGAATGATCCTAACAGCCGCATCAACAAAAGTTTGCGGAAGTGGAACTGCTGATGGCGTTCCTTCAGTCAAACATACCACACTTTAAATGTTGGGTTCGTAGGGAATATACGCACAACCACATGGCATATCATGGTGAGTTTTTGCACGCTATGGTGATCGCCGTAACTACCATACCTAATCGATGTTTGTCGTTTCAGGTCATTTTTACTGGCTGTGAGACAGACGATACCGATGAACCTAACGTTCATGGCGGAGCTATGTGGGCACGTATGCCTATTACAGCGCTTGTAGGGGATACACCCCTAGAAGAGTGGCCTGACCCTATGCCCGTATGGGCGGCCCAACCGTGGGATTGTGCGTCTCGTACGCATAGCGTGTACGTGCTAGACAGATGTACTCCCTGCCCTTGGATGGCAAAGATTGACGGTAAGTTCTACCCAGCTAAATATTACTTCACGGTGGACTACACCGATTCTGAGATCGCTGATGACCCAGCGCAACATAAGCAAGCGCACGTGCTTGAGTTGTTAGACGCAGGAAAGTGGACCGGAAACATTGTAGCTTTACCTAATAACAGAGTGCGAGTGTCGCATCCTGCGTGGTTTGAGATGGGAGAAGGCGCTCCTGATTTCTTACCCTCACAACATATCCACTACAGTAAGTCTGACCTAGACTACACGTTGGATGTAAACCAAGTTTTTGACAATCTCTATGCGGAGGGAGATGACGATGGCTAAGATGCCCATGAAGAAAGGGCCGAAAGGCAAAATGGTTCCTGAGTTTGCTATGGACGGTAAAGGTGCAAACGATATGGGGAAGAAGAAGATGAAAAACGGTATGGCTAAAAAAGGCTACGCTAGAGGTGGTATGGCTCAAGCTCCACAGGACGAGTCTACGATGAAAGGTCGTAAGCGTCGATTACAGCCGGGACCACTACGTATGGAAGAACCTACACCACCTACCCCTCCCAGCGAGCCATCGGGACCGACTATAAAACGACGCATGAAGAATGGTGGTATGGCGAAGAAAGGTTACGCTAAGGGCGGTAAAGTTCGCGGTGCAGGTATTGCGCGTAAAGGCACACGTCCTTGTAAGATGCGATAACATGCGTCGTTACTATAAGTCAGGCGGGAAAATATGTGCCAAGGGTAAGGCGTGGGCAAAGCGCACCTTTGACACGTACCCGTCTGCTTACGCGAACATGGCGGCGTCTAAATATTGCAAAGACCCTAACTATGCTAAGGGTGCCAAAGGCAAAAAGGCGAAGAAGTAATGGGTGATTTGAAGAAGTGGCGAGATCAAGAGTGGGTTCGTATCGGTACCGATGGCGAAATCAAAGGCGAGTGCGGCACCTCTAAAGACAAAAAGAACCCTGACCGGTGCTTGCCTAGGAGTAAGGCGCAAAGCCTATCTAAGTCTGAACGTTCTTCGACAGCTAAAAAGAAGAAGCGTGAAGGTAAGAAAGGCAAGACTGTGGTCAAGAACACCAAACAAGCGGAAGTAAAATTTCGCGAAGGTGGGCTTGCTCGTGGTAAGCGTTCCATAGCTCGTGGTTGCGGTGCTGTTATGGACAGCAGACGTAAAAAGACGTTGTATACGTAAGGAGAGAAACAATGGAAGTATTCCAAAACGGAAGGTTTTCTACGGGAGAGCCGGTCTATCAGGTAGGCACTAAAAACGCAGACGGTACGTACGATACTGTTGTGTACGACCTAATGACTAAAGAGCAGGCAGAGGCTAAACTAGAAGCAATGGGCGTTAAAAAACCCGTTGAAAAGAAGCCTGTAGCTAAGAAAAAAGCTCCAGCCAAGAAGAAATCTGCGAGTAAAAAGTAATGGCAACTTCAGGTACTACAGCATTTAACATGGACTTCACGGAGATCGCTGAAGAAGCGTGGGAACGTGCTGGCCGTGAAATGCGCTCTGGATACGATTTGCGTACTGCACGTCGGTCCATGAACCTGATGACCATTGAGTGGCAGAATCGTGGGATCAACTTGTGGACGATTGACGAAGGCACTGTAAGCCTTGTTGCTGGTACGTCCGAGTACGATTTACCAGCAGACACCATTGACCTTCTTGAGCAGGTCATACGTACCGGTGCAGGCAACCAATCAACACAATCTGACCTCACGATAAGTCGTATTAGCGTAAGTACCTACGCGTCTATCCCAAACAAGTTATCGCGTGGTAGACCTATTCAAGTATGGATAGAACGCCTACGTGACAACCCTAAGATCAACGTTTGGCCTGTGCCAGACACAAACGACTACACCTTCCGTTATTGGAGGCTACGCCGTGTCCAAGATGCGGGTGCTGGTTCCGAGACTTCAGACATGAACTTCCGCTTTTTTCCATGTCTTGTTGCGGGTCTTGCATACCACATCGCTATGAAAGTGCCAGAGCTTGCTGAACGCTTGCCTATGCTAAAACAAGTATATGAAGAGCAGTTCGCATTGGCGGCGGGCGAAGATAGAGAGAAAACACCAGCTCGTTTTGTTCCTCGCGCTATGAGGATCTGACATGGGTAATCGATTTGCGTCAAGTCAAAAAGCACTCGGCGTATGCGATGTATGTGGTTTTACGTACAAACTGCGTGAGCTACGTAATGTTTACAAAAAAGGACGTGATACAAACATTAAATCATGTCCTGAATGTTGGGATGGGGATCACCCTCAGCTAAAGCTGGGAGAGTTTCCTGTTAATGACCCACAAGCGCTACGTGATCCACGTCCTGATTCCAATCAGTATGCGGCTAGCAGGGCGTTAATAGAGCCAGTCAAGCCGGTTGTCGGTACTGGATTTATAGGGCAAGCTACAGTTCAGATTTCGTAGGAGTAATTATCATGCGTAAGAAAGCACCAAAAGCTACTAAAAAGCCTAGCCAAAAGAATCGAAAAGTGAAGGTTCGAGGCACTGGCGCGGCTACAAAAGGACTTTATGCACGCGGTCCTATGGCGTAAATCATGAACTATACCGAGCTGAAAACTAACATTGAGGACATCACTGAAAACACGTTCACTGATGATCAGCTCGCTATGTTCACGGAACAGGCTGAACAGAAAATTTATAACACTGTTCAAATCCCCGCGCTTCGTAAGAACGTTACGGGGACGCTTACAGCGAGTAATAAATACCTAGCTACCCCCGCTGATTATCTGTATACCTATAGTTTAGCGGTTGTAGACGGTAGCGGTAATTACCATTTCTTGTTAAACAAGGATGTGAATTTTATTCGTGAAGCGTATCCAGTACAGACTACTACAGGATTACCTAAGCACTACGCTAACTTTGATGATGATAGCTTTATTGTGGGACCAACTCCTGATAGCGGGTATACAATGGAGCTTCACTACGGGTATTACCCTGAGTCAATAGTAACGGCGGGTACTACGTGGTTAGGCGAAGAGTTTGATTCTGCGCTCTTGAACGGAGCGTTGGTAGAAGCCTTGCGTTTTATGAAAGGTGAGCCAGACCTCGTGCAGATGTACGAGCGCATGTACGTACAGTCGTTGAAGTTACTCAAAAACCTTGGCGATGGTAAACTTCGCGGCGATACTTATCGTTCAGGACAACCTCAGATACCTGTAACTTAGGGGATAAAAGATGGCAATTACTCAAGCAATGTGCACGTCATTCAAGAAAGCGCTTCTTGATGGCGAGATGGATTTTAGTTCAGACACGTCAGCAACGTTCAAAATCGCGTTGTTTACTTCGTCTGCAACACTCGGGGCGTCTACAACGGCGTACTCAACAACGAACGAAGTTTCAGGAACTGGGTATACAGCAGGTGGTAACACGTTAACTGTTGTGGCTCCCACGACGTCTGGGACTACTGCGTTCCTAGACTTTGCAGATACAACGTGGTCTACCGCAACAATCACCGCGCGAGGAGCATTGATTTACAAGTCGGGTGGTGGCGATCCTGCTGTTGCTGTCCTTGATTTTGGTGCCGACAAAACGTCTACCGCTGGCGACTTTCAGATTCAGTTCCCTACAGCCGACGCGAGTAACGCCATTATTCGGATAGCGTAATGCCTTCCTCTGTCACGTATACAGGGTGGGGTTCTACCGCTTGGGGCCAAGGCTCTTGGGGTACAGATCTCACCATTGTAAACGTCGATGGAGTAGGAGCTACCGGCGCAGTTGGCACTGTTGTTGTCGCCGCTGATGCCGATGTAAGTGTTACTGGATTAGAAGCTACTAGCGCACTTGGTAATGTTACCGTTACTGGTGCGGCTACAGTCCAACCATCAGGACTTGAAGCCACTGGTGGTATAGGAAACGTTCTTGTTGTTGCCGACGCTAATGTCGGCGTTACCGGTGTCGCCGGTACTTCCGCTTTAGGTTCTGTCACCGTTACCGCTGATGCAAATGTCAGCGTTACGGGTCTTTCTGCTACGTCTGCGCTTGGTACAGTCGTTGTCGCCGCTGACGCAAATGTCAGTGTCACAGGAGAAGAAGCTACCACAGCTCTTGGTTCTGTCACCGTCACAGGTGATGCGAACGTATCTCCAACCGGCGTCGAGTCTACAGGTGCGATAGGCACCGTCAGCGTTTCAGGCGATGCAAACCTCACAGTTACTGGCGTTGCAGGTACGACGGCGCTTGGTACGGTTGTTGCTACAGGTGACGCCATTGTCTCCCCATCAGGTCTTGAAGCTACTACTGGCCTTGGTTCTGTCACCGTTATCGGCACAGCTAACGTATCCCCAGCGGGGCTTGAAGCTACTAGCGCTCTTGGTACGGTCGCTGTTGCCGCCGACGCTAATGTCAATGTTACTGGTGTTGCGGCTACAGGAGCTACTGGCTCAGTCACGGTTATCGGTGACGCCGTTATAACCCCGTCAGGTCTTGAAGCGACCGGCGCAATCGGAACTGTACACGTTGCAGTCGTTGTTGATGTTATAGTTACGGGAGTTGAAAGTACCGTAAGTTTAGGTACAGTAACTGTTACTGCTGGAGCAACTGCACTCCCAACAGGCGTAGAAGCCTCGGGTGCAGTCGGAAACGTGTTCATCTGGGGTGAAATACCTACAGATCAGACACCAGACTGGCAAGCGATTTCTGACGGACAAACGCCAACTTGGGGTAACATATCATCAGGCCAAACCCCAAATTGGCAGAACATTACAGATACGCAGAGTCCTTCTTGGGGTAATCTGGATACAGACCAGACGCCAAATTGGGACGATATAGCCGCTTGAGGACAAGAGAATGGCAACACAGTACACCAGCATACTTAAACTAGCGCTTCCCGTACAAGGCGAGCTTAGTGGTACTTGGGGCGATGTTGTAAACGACAACATCACTTCGATGGTAGAAGAAGCCATCGCAGGCCGCGCAGTCATCAATACATGGACCGCTAACTCTCACACACTAACCACTGCCGATGGCACGACTTCTGAGTCTCGTGCGGCGATCCTTACTTTGACTGATACCGGCACAGCTCTGACCGGTGCAGGCACAGTTATTTGCCCAGCGGCGTCTAAGATTTATATCGTTGAGAACGGCACAGGCCAGACAATTACTGTCAAAACGTCTTCTGGTACCGGTGCCGCTGTACCTGATGGTAAGAACATGGTGGTCTTTTGTGACGGCACAAACGTCGAAGAAGGCATCACAAACATTAACAGCCTTACACTTAATGGCGACGGCGCTACCGTTTCAAGCATCAAAGACGAAGACAATATGGCGTCTAACAGCGCCACAGCACTCGCCACTCAGCAGTCCATCAAGGCATATGTAGATTCTCAAGTCGCAGGTTCTGACACACTCTCTGAGGTTCTGGCTAACGGTAATACCACAGGCGGTACAGACATTGCCGTAGGCACAGGCGATGACATTACCTTTGCTGATTCTTCAAAGGCTATCTTCGGTGCTGGCTCTGACCTACAGATTTATCATGATGGGTCTAATAGCTATATTGATGAAGCGGGGACGGTTGACCTAGTAGTTTTGTCTTCAACGCGAGTGCGTTTTGAAGGTAAGACTACAGGCGATACTTATATGCGCCTTAACGAAAACAGTTCAGTTCAGCTTTATCACGACAATACTGCTCGTCTAACCACAACCTCCACAGGCATCGACGTTACAGGCGTTATCACTACAGACGGTATGACTACCTCTGCTGATATTAACTTTGGTGATAATGACAAAGCTGTGTTTGGTGCTAGCTCTGACCTACAGATTTATCACGATGGTTCTGGTAGTTACATACAAGATACAGGCCAAGGATATTTATACATAGGCGCTAGTAATCAGTTGCGATTAACAAATGCAGACGCAACAGAAGAATATATCAGAGCCACTGTTAATGGCGCAGTTGATATAAAGTACGATAACGCAACCAAACTAGCCACAACCTCCACAGGCATCGACGTAACTGGCACAGCGACTGCTGATGGTTTGACTGTTAGCAACTCAAGCGGTGCTACCCTAAACATGAACACCGCAGGTGGCTCAACAGACGCTAAAATCCTTTTGCATGAGACTTCGACAGCTACATCTGAATATGGTGCAAGCCTTAAATATTCAGGTGCATTTAATCGGTTTGAAATTGGTACTGGTCAAGACCCAGAAACCAAAAGACTGTCTATTGACAGAGATACAGGCGACATTAGCTTCTACGAAGACACTGGCACGACTGCGAAGTTGTTCTGGGATGCTTCTGCGGAGTCGTT
>Ga0181380_1000526_pt1 | contig 17078 bp, 21 predicted proteins | sample 3SPOviralmetaG_FD_130116 | JGI IMG/M metagenome (GOLD analysis project Ga0181380, IMG submission 130116) | Marine viral communities from the oligotrophic San Pedro Time Series (SPOT) site, San Pedro Channel, CA, USA - 3 SPOT_SRF_2009-08-19 | ecosystem: Environmental > Aquatic > Marine > Strait... | reverse complement strand
TATTGATAGGTATATACATTTATTTATGTATAATATAATAGCTTACTGCTTACAAGAGGTGACAGCCTGCCATGCCCCCAAAAACAGCAAGGGGTTTCTCGCAGAGGCAACCAAATTATGCCATAGCTACTCATAGCAAAAAACACTATTGCTGTCAAGCCATTTCATACACATCCCTTATTACTATTACTATTACTAATGATAATATGCATTGCCCCCACTAGCAACGGCCTGTATAAAGCAATTAGCACCTACGAAAAATAATTGCTGATATTCATTACCTACACAAAATACTGAATACTAGCAACTTACACAAGGCCGTTAAATATTTTTTCTAGGTGCATATTATTTGCAGTAGGTGCTGGTTGCTATTATACTATACTATTACTATGATGTACTTCATTACTATTACTATTACTTATAGCTTTACTATTATCATTATTATGAGTTGACTTTTCGCAAAAAATTTGGTACAATCATGGGATTGTGGGAGGGGCCAAAGCTACACCCAAAATAGACTTCATTTTTCTTGATAAATTTATATTTATAAAAATGGACAATTACGAAAATGCAATGCAATATATTAACGAACAAGAAGCAACTGATATATCATATGTTAAAGTAGGTGATAATAACAAAAAACTGATCGTTTCCTTTGCAAGCAATGAACATCGTGGATTTGAAAGAAAAACCTCATTGATGACCTTGAAATACGAACACAATAACTTTGATGTATTGTATTTAAGAAATCAGTTTAAATGGTATCTCGATGGTTTAAACGGAATTGGAAAAAACATTAATTGTACCATTGAGTTTCTTAAAAAAGAATTTAGTAAATACGATAAAGTTTGTTGTGTAGGTAATAGTGCAGGAGGTTTTGCAAGTTTATTATTTGGAAGTTTGCTGAATGCAAATAAAGTAATTACTGTTAGTGCTCAAACTGATGTGCAATATTGTGCTGATAATTTACCCAATGATGCATTCGGTAAAAGTAACTTAATTAAAATATCCGAGAAATGTCCGATTACTTGGAATAAATACAATAAAATAGCAAGTGTATTAAACAATGCTATTACATATCATGTATATTATAGAGGTGATGCGTTTTGGAATAAACGGAATGAATTGAGAAATAGTCCTGAGCCTAAGGTTCTTCACGGAGACTATCACTACGACCTAATCAAACATTGTCCGAGTGTAAGTAAATTTGATTCGAAGCCGGATGTTCATCCACTTATAGAAAAGTTCCTCGAAGAATAAAGTTTTTATAATAATCTTGACAAATTATAAAAACAACGTTACACTCTAAGGAGTGGGAGGGTGGGTTACATATAAGTTATTCGGAAGTCAAAAAAAGTACCAAATGTTTTTGCAATGAATACGACAGTTGAAAATCATCGCAAAGCATAACCATGTACTATATTACGCAAACTGGTGCATACGCACATTGTGAATTAAATTTTCAAATTAGAAATTATATTCTGGTTATTATACTGGTTATAGCTCATATTCAAAATTGAAATTAAAAATGCTGTTGTGCTTCGTGTGCTCTGCATAAAGTATTTGACTAATACCAATTTATATTATAATATATAGTAATATGAAAAATGTGATATTAAATGTTTTAAAGAAATACTCGGATATGCAACTCAATTTAGAAAGCAAGGCTGCTCAACAGTTTCTGGCAAACAAAATAAATGAAGCACTATTAACTGAGATTAGAAAACAAAAACCTAAAGAGTGTAATGTTGCTGATATAAACCATGAATCGTTAACGGATATGTTTCATCGTTCATGATAACCTATTTTGCTATTGCTATGTGTGCTTTGATGTTGTGTTGTTTGGTGTACGATTTGTTTTTTCATGATTGATTTTAGTGATCCGGTATTTTACTGCATTATATTGCTGATGTGTGTGTATGCTTATATCGGAGGAAAATGGTTGGACAACCGTAATAAGATACATAACGATAAATTGAAAGAAGAAGAACGTAAAAATCGCATAAAAGAATTTAAGTCGGAAAAAATATAAAGTACTGATAATACGCAACTTACGAAAAAAACGTGAATTCTCCAAAAAAATTAAAAACGTATAATATCACATATCGTGAACATGAACATAATCCAATTAGTAACAAAACGGTTACCTATAAAGCAAATACTGCACAAGAAGCAGAAGAACTTTTTTATGCTGATTATCCTGAACAAAAAGAACGCACTTATATAGAAATACATTCTCCACTAAGCAATTACCAAATTGACCACGACAATGAAAAAATTGCGGAAATACCAAAAGATACTAACATGAAAAAAATTAATATACTAAACGTATTCAAAACTGTAAATGAGTATGTACAACAAATAACAATGCTTATTATAGGACTTATACCATTGCTATTATTAGGAGTCGTTATATTCGGTGATAATTTCTTTTTAGGCAATGTAGTAGTATATAACATACAGAACATACTAGATAGCATGGCTGGATTTGTAGGGTTAGTCACACTTATACTCATTGTATACTTTTATAGTCGCACTACCTCAAGCAAATAATCTCGCATACTCTTCCCACAAAATAAGTTATTATAATATTTATAATAACAAGGTCATATACGGCCTGTTATTTGTGGGAGAAAAAATGTGGAAGATCTAAAAGATACTTTAATAGGTATAGCTATATTCGTAGTAGGAATACTAATCATCAATTATGTAGTTAAGTTCATAGGATTATTTATGTGCAATTAAGCATTAGTATATATAATAGTATAATTTCTAGTAAAATTAGTTTTTATAATATTTATAGGTATGCGTAACTATATAACACCAGTACAACAGCCATTACTAAATAAAAAAACACTAAAAGTAAGTAAAAAAGCACTATTAATAACAAGTGTACTAGTAGTAGCAGTATTGTGTAGTGGATAATATAGGTATAATACTACTTAATACGATACTAATTTTTATTTTGCTTTATTCGGTTAGTGTTATAGTAGCATTGGTATATTAGTAGAACTACTAACATAAGTGGCTAACTTTTTTTTGTAACCAGAAAGCGAAACCGCCGAAAAACCGCCGGGCAGACCTACTCTTGTGTGGATGACCATTTTTTTGTCAGATCTTTACTATACAAAAAACGTGACATCTAAAAAATGTTTTTTTGCCCGAAAAACCAAAAAATTAAAATGATAAATTTTTTTCTGAGGAATTTACTATGTGATTATTCAAGAAAAAGTAAATATTTATATACTATATGAAAAAATCGGAAAGTATAAATGAAGATTATGTAATGGTATTGCACAATCCCGAACAAAATACCTATGACTACTTAATATATCGTGTATTAGACATCAGTTATATCAATGACAACAAAGTAGTAAACATACAACATCGCACCAAGAACAATCAATTAAACCGTCTTATTATGCCGTATCATATTTTCTTGGGACTTATAGAAGAAGATATTCTAACCAGATTACAATAATATGAAGATATTAAACGGAAATAGGTACTTTGATAAAGACGATGTATCAGAACTCAAAAAGAAAAGCATTTATTTTGTGTCAAATAACCCGTCAAATGAGTATGATTTCATATATTCATTGGAAAAAGATGAATTAGATACCTTAATTGAAGGTATTACTGCAATGAATAACACTATAATGTGGGAATTTTTACAAGAAACTGCGATTAACATGACTAAAATTGAGAAATGTTACAAAACTTTGCGTGTATATAGAACCAATAAAATATCATTTGACGAATTTAGAAACATACCAGCAGACCAAGTAACCAGTTATTGTGTAGCAAAATACGAAAATTGGTTAAAAAACATCGGACAAGACATTTTTCTCAACTTTTTTGTGGAATACAAAATATAAGTTAAAAAAACTAATCTTACTTCATATATATATTTATGATAAATTTACTTGGATTCGGTAAAAACAAACCCAAAGGCATCAAAGTGACGATTGAGTATTGTCCTAAGAATGTTACTTTACCGTATAAAGTAAAAAAGTTAATAAATCAAGCATCATTACAAGTTCCTTCTTCTAAAGTTGATAATTCTAAGAAAGATCCTTTTAATTTTGCCGAAAAGACTGTGCGTGTTGGTGAGTTTCTAAATGAATACCAAGTTCAGCATTTAGTTGATAAAGCACGTGAAAACACAAATGAGTTTGAAAGTATCGAGATAGTAGAAAGAGAATCATCAGGACCTGAAATTCTTATTGATTGATTTTTATGAATAAAATAGTAAAAGTACATCTTACCCGTTATGTAGGAGAACATCCTATTGCTATAAATACACCTGATCGTGTATATGAAATTGCGGAAATGGAAAATGCAGTAGTAGTTAATGTTAATAAACAAGCAAAACTGGAATACGGAGAAGGAACTCAAATAGAAGTTAGTGTAGGAGATAGATTAAGTAAACAACAAGCAGTACAAATAGCGAATACTTATGAAACTACTTTAATTGCTATATCATCAGATAATAATACTTCTACTGAGCATGGCTCATTATTAAAAGGTTAAATAGTTATTGACTAATTTTTGGGGACATTATATAATTCCCTATCATGTTTAATAGTAAATCATCAGAAGGCACTACATATGTGTATTTAAAAAGATATGTAAAAAGTCATCCTACTGCTATGCTGGCTAGTGATGCTCACTTTGAAATTATGAAAATTGAAAATGGTGTATGCTTTGAAATAAACAAAAACTCAGGATCAAAGCCTAAGATAGTTAGTGTAGGAGATAGAGTAAATATAAATCAAGCATATGAAATCTCTTTAGAAGCAAACTGCATTGTAGAACCTGTGTATCCTAACTAAGTGGTATACATCAATTTTTTGGGGGAATATTTACCCAACCTACATAATAATTCTAAATTATAAAAAAATTATAAAAATAGATGTTGACGTTGAGAAGGTATTATGGTAAGATGATATCATAATGAGAAATACGAGAGAGATAGAAAATCATTTTTTTCTAAGAACTATAATATAACTATAATAAATCGTAGACCTTATTCAGATTCTATTAAACCACTAACATATATTACATCAACTATCATCTATTATGCAAGTTAAGACAGCTCCTAACGTAGTAAGTAACACATTACCTAATACTACTCAGTATTCAATTAAAGCATCAGCAAAAGCATTTAAGATATTAAGTGATGGTTTATATAGTGACAAAATAGCTGCTCCTATTCGTGAGTTATCTACTAACGCATATGATGCTCACGTAGCTAAAGGTAATACTCATACACCTTTTGATGTACACCTGCCTTCTGTAGCAGAGCCTTGGTTTGCTATTAGGGATTATGGTATTGGTATGAGCAAGCAAGAACTTGAAACTACTTATACTACTTACTTTGATAGCAACAAAACTCATAGCAACGACTTTGTGGGTTGTATGGGATTAGGAAGTAAAACTCCTTTTACTCTTAGTGATGCCTTTACGGTTACTTCTGTAAAAAACGGCAAGAAGACTACGGTTATCAATTACTTGGACGAGGATGTCCCAAATTTTTCTATCATCTCTGAGGAGAACACCGATGAAACATCTGGTACTGAAATCAAGTTTACTCCTTCTGAAGCAAATACCTACGATAAACTTCGTGAGTCTGCACAACGCATTCTTGGTTACTTTGATGTAACTCCGAATCTCACTATCGGATCAACTAAAGAAGAAGTTAAAGTTCCTACCAAGAGACTTGAAGGAAAAGATTGGTATTATGTAGATTCACAACTTGCTTACTCTGATTCTATTATTCTTATGGGTAATGTTGCTTATCCTTTTAACTTCTCTGATGTTTCTGATGACTTTGAGAAAAAACACGGATGGAGCAACACTTACGAATATCGTAGACTGGTTAGCAATCTTGTATTTCGTGTTCCTATCGGTAACTTGGATATTACCGCAAGTCGTGAAGAAATCGGTTGGACAAGTGAAGGTCGTGAATACATGGTTAATTTCGTTGAACGTGTTAACAACGAAATTAAGGATATAATGAACGAGCAATTAAATAAATGTGAGAACTTTTGGGATGCTCGTATTCTTTTTAATAGTATGGTTGGTTACAACGAAGAATACTACTCTGACATTGGTCGTAACGGAAGTGGAAGCATTGGACACTTCAAGTGGACTGAACAACTATCGTGGAATGGAATAGATGTATCTGAACGATACGGTGATGTTTCCAAGAATCCTAATCTTCAAAAAATGGAGTATCGTTTGTTTTGGTTGGGTTACGCAAAACGCAATCGGTATAGTAGTGGTGATAAGGTAAATCGTAGAAGTGATGTGAATGGTATTCTTCCGTTTGATGCCGAGGTTGAGTTTTTTCAAAATGATCTTCCGACTGGAAGTGTTAGTCGTGTAAATCATTATGTTCGTGAGAACAATCAAAAAGTAGTTCTTGTGTTTGATAAGTTTTCCAACAAAGAACGTAAGTATCTGAAACTCATTGGTTATCCTTCTAAAGTTCGCAAAACTTCTGAATTAGAGAAACCTACGGTTAATCGTACTACATCCACTAAAACCAAAGGAACAATTATTGCTTGCAAGAAGATTGATGATTGTGGGTGGAATCATGCGTGTAATTTCTCATCTGATGAAGAACTTCTATTAAACTCAAAGAAAACCATTTATTATGTTCCGATTCGTAATTGGAAAATTATTCATAAGAACGATGAGTATCATAATTCTCGTCACCTTGAGCAACTTCTTAAAAGGGTTACTGGACAAGATGAAGTGGACATTTATGGAATTAAGATTGGGCAAACCAAGAAATTATCCAAGTATGAAAACTTCAAGAATGTATTTGATGTAATTTCCGAATACATTGTTTCTTCGTTTGAAAACAAAACTGGTTCTCTTTATGAAAGTATTACCGCAAGAAAGTTTGATCACTTCAAAACTACACATTCTTACAAAACGGTACTTAATATCATTGATAATCGTGTTTTCAAACGAGTTTGTGTTCTTCTCAAGCAATCTGGTAACGATGAATTGGTAAAAGAACTTTTCAAGATTCGTAGAATTATATCTATCAATCGTGATGCTTCCAAGAATATATCTGAAGAAGATAATGGATTTGCCAATGACTTTGGAAACTTTGCAAGATACACTCGTAGTTTTGATGATAATAGTCTTACTTCATACTTTGCTTGTAAGGTGTCATACGAACTCAAGAACATCTATTCTATGCTTTCTAAAGAGTATCCTATGGTAAGGTATATGGGAAATGCTTTAGAGGGTTCTGGTAACTACACCAACGCAATGAACAATCTTGTAGAATACATGGAATTGATAAATTCCACTAAAAAGTAATATCAATGGATACTAACAAGTCGATGGAAAGTTTTTTTTGATTTCGCATGAAATTAAAAAAAAGTTGACGAGAGACGTTTTATGAGGTATTATTATAATAATTAAATTTAACTAAAAGGAAATATATATAATTATGAAAGCATCACAACATTGGAAACATCGTTTAAAGAAAAAGTTTGGAATGGGAAAGCAAGCAAAACTTGCTAAGAAATACAAATATGTTCAAATTGAATCAACAAGAAGAATCAACGAAAGGGAAGCACAAGAACAATGAGTAAGAAAGCACGACTTAATCTACCTGATAAAGAAAAGCATCCACAACTTTATTCTATTGCAAAAAAAACCGGTCGAAGTTCCGGAGCATTGGTAAAAGGAATTTATGGAACTATGGTTACACCGAAAATGAATCGGGCGCAAATCGCAAATAAAAACAAAGCAAGAAAGAAGCATGGTCTTGCTCCTCTTGGAGAAGACGGTCAACCACAATCTTAATTTAACTAAAAGGAATTAATTATGCAAAGTATCATCACCGACTCAACTATTACACTAATCTCCGAAACGGGTCCTTCCGTTATCGGTAAAACGCATCCTAACTTCTACAAAATTAAAAAAGCATTGCTTCAAAAAAATTTCCTCGAAGTTGAAGATATGCTTGATGTCAAGGATGGATACAAAGAATTCTCCAATGGTCGTATTGCCGTTGATGGAGATAATCTTATTTATGATGGAGCAATCATTCACACTGTTCTTACACAACGCATCGTAGAAATGATTCACAACGGAGACGAAGCAACACCTATGTTGAACTTCCTCGTTAATCTTATGGATAATCCCTCTGAAGGTAGCATAGATCAACTTTATACTTTCTTGGAGCATGAGAACCTTCCTATCACCGAAGACGGTTGTTTCCTTGCTTACAAAGCAATTAATCGTGATTATACCGACAAGTATACTGGAAAGATTTCCAATAAAGTCGGTGATAAAGTAAAAATGCCTTATGAAGAAGTAACTGCTGATCCAACAAAACATTGTTCACGTGGTCTTCATTGTGGTAGCATTGATTATGTTCGTAGTTATGGAAACTTTCAAGTTAACGAAATTGGTGAACATACGGGTGATCGTCTTGTTACCGTTAAAGTTAATCCTAATGCGGTAGTTAGTGTACCGGAAGATAGTGATCGTCAAAAAGTTCGTGTTTATCGTTATGTTGTCCACGAAGAAATTGAAAATCCTTATGATTTAGTTCCTAAGTACGAAGCACCTGTATATTATGATAGTGAAGGCAATGTATACGATGAAGATATATTTGGTGATGACGATTACGAAAATTATGAACATTGGGACGAAGATGAATGGACACCGGTAGATGATGGTGTTGTACCAAATGGTCAATCTCAATACGATTGGGTGGGTGATCCATATAAAGATGAGTTAGGACCTGATGATTCTAATCTTTATTCCGAAAACGGAGTAGAAGGTGAACCTGGTAATCCAGTTGAAGGTCTTATTGATTTTGATGATGTTAAACGCAAAGAATCTATTATTGCCGGTTGTATTCGTCAAAGTACCGACAACCCATTGAAAAAAAATTCTTTCGAAACTAATAATATTGTTGGTGATGTAGATGTAGATATGTTTGATGCGATGTATAATAACACCGATTATGCAACTGGACAAACGTCCGAAAAAAATTCTTTCGACGTTGTCGAAAAGACAAATGAATCGGATAGTAGTTTTACTTACGATTGGCACGGTGTTGCGAATACTGAGTGGGATGTTATTCATACAATCAATAATGATAACATACGTGAAGATATGCACCCCAAGGCACGTGAAATTTTTGAATACTACGAAAACAAGTATGGCAGGAACATTACTGATTGTGTGACCATTACTAGTGTAATTGATGATTTGAAAGATGCTGGATTTGATATGTCTGGAAATCCTCTTGAAGAATCTAATGATCAAAAAAATTTCCTTGATGAAATGTTCCAAGACGCATCTTGTTATGCAAAAAAGGATGCTGAAAAAAATTCCTTCGACGTTGTCGAAAAAGACTCTAACGAAGAAAGTGTTGTGAAAGTTGAAAAACCAAATAACATTATTCTTCCTGACAATAACTAAAATATACATAAATATATATGAAAAGATATAATAACCACGACCCTCAAACTGAAGTTTATGTGGTCACCCGCGATAGACGCAGAACTTCCGACCGAAATTTCATTAATGAAAATGATGCTAAAATTGAGGCTCAATACTGGATTGGAATTTGTAGAAACTATGATCCTTCTTCAAAGGTATCTATTGTTAGAACTAACAAACCTAGAAAGATTAGGTAATTATGTACGATTGGAAATTTGAGAAAGCAAACGGTGAACCCACTTCTCCTAAAAAGAAAGTAACACCACCAAAAAAGAAAGTTACAGCAAAAAAGGCTGCTGATACTGGTTCTATGGACACGGTTGAAGGAGATGATAATATCATTTATTTTTATGCCGGTGTTTCTATGAAAGAAAACTTTACCCTCAACAAAGAGATTTCAAGACTTGATCGTGAAATGCAAATGATCTCGATGAAACTTGGATTAAAAGTTCCAATTCCTATTCATTTGAGAATTAATAGTTATGGTGGTAGTGTATTCGCCGCATTTAGTAGTATTGATTACATGAACCAAAGCAAGACACCTATATATACGTATATTGATGGTTGTGCGGCTAGTGCAGGAACTATCATGAGTGTGTGTGGTGACCAAAGGTTTATTGGTGAAAATTCTTATATGCTTGTCCACCAACTTAGTTCTGGTATGTGGGGTAAATATCAAGAACTTCAAGATGATATGAAGAACTCTGATAATTTGATGAAACGCATCAAAGAAATCTATGAATCAAAAACCAAGATTCCTAAAACGAAAATGGATGAGATACTCAAACATGACTTGTGGTGGGATGCACGTACTTGTTTAAAGTATGGTCTTGTAGACGAAATTCTTACTTAATAGATTTTCATATGTCTCGCAAAAATAATTCAGACATCATTGAGATGGAAGGTATAGTTACAAAACTTCTTCCTGGAACAATGTTCGATGTAGAATTTCAACAAGGAGACGCAAAGGTTATGTTACTTTGTTCACTTGCCGGAAAACTTAAACAACATTTTATTAAGTTGACGGTGGGTGACAAAGTTCTTGTTGAAATAAGCAAATATGATATGTCAAAAGGTAGAATTACATATCGTCTTAAAAACAAAACAAGTTACAATACATCAAATAAATCTGTACCAATCAAAAGTGGTGGTGTGGGTAAGAAAAAGAAATAGATTTATTTAGTCTTTCTATATAAGTCTAAAATACTTTTTTGTTCTAAACTTATATTCTTGGGAAATTTTGGTTTTATCATTACATACATATCACCTTTAGTACTTCCATTCCTAAGATTGGGCAATCCATAATTGTTAATTCTTAGAACCGACTCTGGTTGGGTACCTGCGGGTATCTTTAAATTTACTTTTCCGTATAATGAGTTTATTGTTTTTGTGTGACCTAATATCATATCATAAAAATCTATGTGTTCTTCACAAACCAAATGGTCACCGTCTCTGTCAAAATACTCATCTTTTTTTACATATATTACTGCATACAAATCTCCAAATTCTCCACCCTTCGCATAATTTCCATAATTAGATACTCTTAATTTTACCCCGGAGTGACATCCCTTTGGAATTTTAATACGGGTTTCTACACTTTCACTTTGCACTCCTTTTCCACTGCATTGAACACAACCTCCGTGCAATTCACTACCAGAACCTTCGCATACTGGACATATTTGTTCCATTTGCATGGGTCCCATTCTTCGGTAAACTGCACCTCTACCTCCACACTGTTTACATGATTTGTATGTAGAAGAACTTGTTTCACCAGTTCCATTGCAACTTCCACATTTTCCGTTTCTATTAAACTTAATTGTTCTATGAACATCATCTACGATCTCACTCAATTTTACTTCTATATCTATTTTTAAATCAGAACCTTGTGTTTGTCTTCTTCTTTTTCTGTTATCGGATGTAAAAAAACTATCAAAGTTCCCACCACCACCTCCGAAAAATGAATTAAACATATCAAACGGGTCAGAGTGAAATCCACCTCCTCCACCACCTTGTTGGAAAGCCGCATGACCAAATTGATCATATTTTGCTCGTTTCGTGGTGTCTGATAAAATATCATATGCTTCTGAAATCTTTTTAAAGTGTTCTTCTGCATTAGCATCACCTTTATTTTTATCTGGATGCCACTTTATTGCTAGTTTTCTATATGCCTTTTTGATTTCATCTTGTGTAGCAGTTTTTGATACACTTAAAATATTGTAATAATCTTCACTCATGGTTTGACTTTATTTGTAATGTTTGTATATTATACTATTATTATTGATTACACAATTAAATAATTGTTGGTTTTTTCTATATTTATATATATGTTTACAAAATTAATTGCCAAGTTGCTGAAGAAAAAGTTATATAAATCTAAAATAACTATTCTTGGAGATGATTTCGTTGCTACACACGATAGTAATTCTTTACTAGAATCATTAAAGTGGACATTACACGGAATCCATGAGGCTAATGCAACTCAACCAGAACATCATAAAAAAAGCATTTCAACTACCAATGGTATTTATGGTCATATATGTGAATTTAGATTATTTAATGTAACGAGATCGTCAATTACGATATGTGGATATAAAACACCTAAAAACGAAGATATTCTATTTATGACAGAGCAAATGGTTTATATTCCACAAAAAATTCTCAATACATTGCGAGAACAAGATGCTCACTTACAAGACTTGGAAATAATGACTAAATAATTCCGTGGGCAACAGCTGCATTTGCTACTCTTAAAAACCCACCAACATTTGCTCCGAGAGTATAATCTCCTTCTGTTCCGTATTTCCTTGCATTACGCAAACATGAAGCATGAATCTGCTTCATTATTTCTCGTAATTTATTATCGACTTGTGGCATACTCCACTTTTCCCATCCTGCGTTCTGACGCATTTCTAGTGCTGATACTGCAACCCCACCTGCGTTTACTGCTTTACTTGGTGCAACCACTACCAATTTATCATTAAATAACTTTATTGCGTCTTCTGTGCAAGGCATATTGGCTGCTTCTGCAACAAACTTACAATCATTATCAATAAGCATTTCCGCATCTTTTTCGTTTATTTCGTTTTGAATTGCACTTGGTATTGCTATATCACACGGAACTTCCCAAGGTTTTTTTCCTTTGATATAATCAACTCCGAATTTTTCTGCGAATGGTTTTACAATGTCTTTGTTACTTTCACGCAACACTTCCATATACGGAATCATATTCTTTTTAATTCCATTCTTCATGTGAACATATCCATCTGGACCAGAAATAGTAACTACTTTAGCACCCATTTCTACTGCTTTTTTTACAACACCAAATGCAACTTGACCAAATCCACTTACCGTAATAATTTTTCCTTTAATATTGGTGTGATGGTTTTTTAGCATTTCTTCTGTAAAATAAATTGTTCCGAATCCAGTTGCTTCTTTTCTTCCGTGTATACCTCCCCATGCAGGTGCTTTACCTGTAATAAGACCAGGTTCATATTTGCTATATAATGCTTTATATTGACCGAATAAATACCCTATCTCTTTATACCCAACTCCAATGTCACCCGCCGGTACATCTGTCTTGTGACCAAGGTGTTCATGAAGTTTAGTCATAAACGACTGACAAAATCTCATAATCTCCAAATCTGTTTTTCCGTTAGGATCAAAATCACTTCCACCCTTTGCTCCTCCAATTTGTAAACCAGTTAATGAGTTCTTAAATGTTTGTTCAAATCCAAGAAACTTCATCGTTCCTAAATTCACACTTGGATGGAATCTCAATCCACCTTTGTATGGTCCTAGTACACTATTAAATTGAACACGATACCCACGATTAACATGAACATTTCCTATTTCGTCAATCCAAGGAACACTAAATATAATTTGTTTTTCTGGTTCTGCTAATCTTTCTAATAGATTTACTTTCTTAAACTCAGAATGTTTATCTATGACAGTGTGTAAACTTGAGTATACTTCATTTACTGCCTGTATAAATGTTGGTTCAGAATGATTTCTTTCTTCTACCCGTTTTATTACATCATCAACATACTTGCTCATATAGATATATATGTATTTATTAAACAATTCCTTGGGAAATCATTGCGTTTGCAACCTTTTGAAATCCAAATATATTTGCACCCATTACATAATTTCCTTTGTCACCATATTTTTCGGATGCCTCAAATGAATTGTCGTGAATACTTTTCATGATACCTTGAAGTTTTTTATCTACTTTGTCGAAACTCCAACTATCACGAATACTATTTTGTGACATTTCCAATCCACTTACGGCAACTCCCCCTGCATTTGATGCTTTACCTGGTCCAAACGGAATTTTATTTTTCTGAAATACTTCTACTGCTTCTGGTGTACATGGCATATTTGCTCCTTCTGCAACCGCAATCAAACCATCACGCACAAGAAGTTCTGCGTGTTTCTTTTCTAATTCATTTTGAGTAGCACATGGTAATGCAATATCACAAGATTGATCCCAAATACTACCCGTGTTACTGAAAATCGCATCTTTATCCAACTCAATGTATTCTTCTATTCTTAATCTTTTTTCCTCTTTTATTTGTTTCATCTTATCAAGATCAAGACCATTTACAGAATATACATATCCACTTGAATCACTCATTGCGACTACTTTTCCACCAAGTTCTATTGTTTTTTCCATTGCATATATTGCAACATTACCAGAACCAGATATGATTACTTTCTTTCCGTCAAAACTATCATTATTAACTTTCAACATTTCACGCATAAAATAGCAAGTTCCGTAACCAGTTGCTTCTGTTCGCACTAAACTTCCACCGAAGTCTAATGCTTTACCGGTTAGAACCCCAACAGACTCATTTAAAAGTCTTTTATAGTGACCATATAAGTAACCTACCTCTCTAGCACCGACACCTATGTCTCCTGCGGGTACATCGGTAAATTGACCTATATGTTTACTAAGTTCTGACATAAATGACTGACAAAACCTCATTACTTCATTGTCACTTTTTCCTTTTGGATCAAAGTCACTTCCTCCTTTACCACCACCCATCGGCAATCCTGTAAGAGAGTTTTTAAATGTTTGCTCAAATCCAAGAAACTTGATAATACTGAGATTAACTGATGGGTGGAATCGTAAACCACCTTTATATGGACCGATTGCACTATTAAACTGGACACGATATCCACGATTTACGTGAACTTTATTATTATCATCTACCCACGGAACTCTAAATGTAATAATTCTTTCGGGTTCTACTAATCTTTCAAGTAAACCTAAATCCTGATAGGTAGAGTCCTTATCTACAACAGGTGATAATGTTTCAAGCACTTCATTTACTGCTTGTCTAAATTCAAGTTGATATCTATCCTTGTTATCAACCAAATCGACCACACTCTCCGTATATGATTTATTCATAGCAATAAATATCGTATATATTTCATTATTATAATATATTTCCACCGAAATATACCTTGACTTTACATGGGGAATTTACTATTATAATAAGTAATAATGAAATACTATATAAAAGACTCAACACTTAAAGATTCTCCTGTTAAGTTGTTTGAATCCACCGAGTATGCGATAAACTATCTCAAGAGTATGGTTCAACGAAAGACAGGTATGAATTATGAACAATATTTAACACATCTTGCTGATTTAGGGCATTTTGGTTACGATGATCGTGAATTATACGAAAGTATGCGTGATTCAGTAGATATGGGTGTATTGCGAGGAGAACAATTTCTTCGTTGCAATATATACGAAGCAACAATCAATAAAGATGGAAGTGATTAATTTATTATGACACAAGTAGCAGCTGGAGAAAAAAAAGAAGTAAAAGAAAAGAAGTTTAACAAGTATGTGAGTTTCTCACAATACTCAATGTATTACAAGTGTCCTCGTAGTTGGAAACTTGCATATGTTGATAATCTTCGTAAGAAAGAAGCAAATATACATTTAGTATTTGGAACTTCTATGCACGAAACTATACAAGATTATCTTGAGATGTTATACAACCAACCACACCTTGATACTGAAAGTGTTGATTGGAAAGCAAAGTTATTGCAAATAATGACTGAACTTGCCGATAATGAACGTAATCTTATTGATGGTAAACGTTGTATGGACGATGCCACCTTCAATGAATTTATTCAAGATGGCAATGAAATACTTGATTATTTGCTTTCGGATGATATTCGCAGTAAATTCTTTTCAAAAACTCGTTATTCGTTATCTGGCATTGAAACTTCAATTGATTTAGAAGTTCGTAACAATGTTGGATACATTGGATTTCTTGACGTTGTGCTATTTGATAAAATCAATCAAAAGTATAAAATCATTGACTTGAAAACATCTACACGTGGATGGAACAAGTGGCAAAAAGCAGATGAAAGTAAAACTCATCAATTGCTCTTGTATAAAGTATTTTATGCTAAAGAATTTAATGTACCCTTGGATAAAATAGAGGTTGAGTTTATTATTCTTAAACGTAAACACGATCCAGATGATCCTTGGGGTGGTGACCGTATTCAACGATTTATTCCACCTCACGGAACAATGAGTAGCAAAGAAGCATGGTCAAGTTTCAATAACTTTTTAAATGAATCATTTACCAAACGTGGTGAATATAATATGGATTGTTCTTTCCCAAAAACACCTGGTAAAAACAAAAAGAATTGTCGTTATTGCGAGTTTGCAAAAAAGGCCGGAGGTCCGTGTGACGGAAAAGAAGGAGAATAAAAGTATTTTAGATTATATTTATATAAAGATAATGCTCAACGGAGATTGTCTAGAATGCTCAAACGAGATTCAAACAAAACTAACAAAATAAAAAGAGGAATAAAAAATGGCTAAAGTAATTGGCATTGATTTAGGTACATCGAACAGTTGTGTTGCGGTGGTAGAAGCAGGAGAACCAAAAGTGATAACCAACTCAGAGGGAGCAAGAACTACCCCAAGTATAGTTGGATTTGCAAAAGACGGAGAAAGACTTGTAGGTCAATCCGCAAAAAGACAAGCAGTCACTAATCCAGAGAATACAATTTTTTCTGCGAAACGTTTAATCGGAAGAAAATACAAGGAAGTAAAAAACGAAGTTAAAAATCTTCCCTATGAAGTTGTCTCGGGTAAAAACGGAGATGCTTATATTAAGTGTAAAGAAGGTGACGAAGAAAAAGAATATGCACCTGAATTCATTTCAAGTATCATTCTGAGTAAACTTAAAGCAGATGCAGAAGCATATCTTGGTGAGGAGGTAAAACAAGCAGTTGTTACAGTACCTGCTTACTTTAACGATTCACAAAGACAAGCAACTAAAGATGCAGGTGAAATCGCAGGACTTGAAGTGTTGCGTATCGTCAACGAACCAACGGCTGCATCTCTTGCCTATGGATTAGAAAAAAAGAACGAAGAAACAATCGCAGTTTATGACCTCGGTGGTGGAACTTATGATGTTTCTATTTTAGAAATCGGAGACGGAGTATTTGAAGTTAAATCTACCAACGGTGACACTCAATTGGGTGGTGACAATTGGGATGAAACTCTTATTCAATATTTGTTAGATGAATTTAAAAAAGATTCTGGAATTGATTTATTC
>Ga0181380_1000525_pt1 | contig 17095 bp, 15 predicted proteins | sample 3SPOviralmetaG_FD_130116 | JGI IMG/M metagenome (GOLD analysis project Ga0181380, IMG submission 130116) | Marine viral communities from the oligotrophic San Pedro Time Series (SPOT) site, San Pedro Channel, CA, USA - 3 SPOT_SRF_2009-08-19 | ecosystem: Environmental > Aquatic > Marine > Strait... | reverse complement strand
TGACACCAGCTGCCAGCACTTCACCTGAGCCTGTGGTGACATCCACCACTGACTGAGCGCCCCCAAAGGTATAGGGCACATTGTGCACAATAACTCTCATGTCTTGACTCCTATAGAGTGCCACTGTGTGTGGCGCCAGCGCCTGGTGGCTGGCGAGTTGACTTCAATTTAATGCCAGCTTACAGGCCTGCAAGCCAGCGCCTAAATGCTCGTCTGGTCTTCAAGCGCCCTGAAGCCCCACAGGATGGCATCTGTGCTTGATGGCACTGGTGCCATGCTGATCCTGATGAAGACATCCTGCACACCGCTCCATGTCTGGGTCTGGGTCTCAGTGACAGGCGCAATCTCAGCGCCACCAGTATAGGCGCTCAGGCTGGCGCCTGTGTCTGTGCGCCTGATGTCCACCTTGATCTGGCCTTGGTAGCGCGCCATCCATGTCAAGCTGAAGCGATCCACGCCCACCAGGGCTGGCGATTCAAGGGCTATGGCAAAGCTCACAATGGCTGCTGTGGCTTCTTTGTAGATGTAGCTTGTGGTGCTGTCAGTCACCACCCCTTTGCTCCAGACATCAAGCAGGGCGCGCCTGTTGATGGTCGAGTAAGCATGGTTGCTGTTTTCAAGCAGGATCTGCTGTTCATCAACAGACCCACCCCCAATGATGTTGACACCATCTGCCACGCTGATCTGGCTGGCGCCTGTCTCGTCTGCAATGCTGCCAATGACCCTGAAGAAGGTGTTGTTTTGAATTGCCATCAGAAGCCCTCATCAATCAGCACTGTGCAAGCCGGATAATACAGGATGATGCTGGGTTCAGTGGTGCCATTGCTGATGGCTGGCTCTATGTCTTCACCTCTCAGCTGAAGGCGCAGCAAGCGTGTGACATCAGTCTGACTGGCTGCTTGCTCTTCAAAGCTGGCGTCTATCAGCCTGAGACCATGGGTGCCTGCAAGCACGCTGGCATATGGCCATGTGCCATCAAGGTGTTGGGTGGTGGCAGCTGCAAAGGTGAAGTAAAGCCTGTCTGCTGTCTCACTGGTGCCAAAGCCAGCGCCTGCCAGGGGTGTCAGATCAATGGCTGCGCCTTGCACATCTGGTGTGGCCACGTCACCACCACCGATGTCTTCAAGGGTGGCTCTCAGGCGCACTGTAAAGCCCCTGGCTTCTCGGCTGGTGACTGAGCCAGCGACCAAGGCCAGCGCCCTATAGCGGCGCCTGGTGCGCAGTGTGGCTGTTCTAGTGTCAACTCGATAGGTGGGTAGCTCGCCACCAACAGCCACATAGGCATCAAGGTATGTGGACTCTTTGTAAAATTCAGCCATGCCCCACATGCGCCCACTGTCACGCACATCAGGCGAGCCGCCCACATTGATCACCCTGGTGCGCTCAGCTGCCAGCGCGCGCTGGCGCCTGTAGATCTCAGAATAGGTGCGCGCCCTTGGAGCCATGCCAGGCCTGAGTGCATTGGCCTGGCTCGCTGGCGCTGTAAAGGCAGTCTCTGTCAAGCTCCAGCCATACAGCAAGAAGCGCCCAAGCTCAGTGATGGTGGCTCTGAACTGGCCATAGGCCACCAGGCGCCGATCAAGACGGGGCAGCACATAGACCTCATCATGCCCATTCTCATAGACGATCATCACAGGCCCCTGGTACTGGTACACATCAGCTGGCGCTGTGCCTGTGCTGTCTTCACTGAAAGTCATCTGCCAGCGCTTGGTGTCGTCATAGGTGGCAGCGAGTGTGGAGCCAAGATCTATTTTGTATCTGTTGGATTCAATGTCATTGGCGTGGCGATCATCGCTGGCAGTGTTGGCAGTGTTCAGGGCCGATTGAAACACCAGCCATGGCACCACCACCTCACCAGCCAGGCTGGTGACATCAAAGGTGAACTCAACTTCTTGGTCTGAGGCATCATCAAGGATGGGGGTCATGCTCTCGTTATCGTAGACCACCCCACTGACTGCCATCAGCACCAGGCGAGCATTGAGCGCTGTGCTGCCAGCACCATCAATGCTGGCAAGGCCTCTGATCTTCAGCGTCAACTCAGTGCATGTGGGGCTGATGTGCCATGGGCTCAGCGGCACACATGACAGGCCAGCGCTGGCAAGGGTGGGTCTGGCGTCTGAGCCATAGGCCATGCCAGCGCCCCTGCCCCTGTCTGCCCATGCTTGCACACCATTGGCATCCATGCCCTGTGACACAAAGGCGTCAAGGGGTCTGCTCAGGGTCAAGTCAATGGCTGCACTGTCCAGCTTCTTAAACGCCATTGGCTCAACTCCGATAGGTCTTAGGCAGATCTGTGTTCAGCTCGTCATCAGCATCAGCGATGAAGACCCAATCATCTTGCTGCTGTGTCACGCACTGAGCATAGGCACTTGGCCTGATGATGTCACCAGCTGAAGGCGCTGGCGATGCTGCCACAGTCAAGGTGATCTGACTGCCTGCAATGGCTTGGATGAAGAGCCCTGTGTCTACAGGCGTGCCAAACTCATCCATGATGTCTATGGCATCACCCACAGCAAAGCCTTCAACATCAGCATCAAAGGGGCCTGAGCCATCCACCTCAGTGAAGTCATTGGCATTGACAGTGAAGACTGTGGCTGTGGGCGCTGGCGATGATGCCACAGTGGCTGAAGGCGCAATGAAGCCAGCCCTTGGGTGGATCAGCCCCACATCAAGCAGGCCATACACCATGATGTGTTCACCCATCTGGCCTGGCTCGCCACTGAAGACTTCCCTTCTGCTGATCACCAGCATGGGTGCATTGGTGCGACCCCTGCCACCGTCACCATCAGGGATCAGGCTGTGTGTCACGCTGATGACATCGCCAAGCTCAAACTGCGCTGTGGGCAGGCATTCCACAAAGAGCATGGGGATTGGATCATGGTAGCGTTGAATGATGGTCTGGATCACCTGTGTGGCCAGATCGCGGCGCCTGGTGCCTCTCAGGGTCAAGCTCAGGCTGCTGTGCTCGCCTGGTGGCTGGCGCCTGTATTTGATGGTGTCTCTGGCGCTGATCCTGCTTGGTGGCAAGCCAGGCTCTACCCTGTAAGACAGCTGCACTTTGTCAATGGCGTCAATCAGGTTGCGATTGTGGATGATGCTTGCTGATCGCACTTGTGACTGGCTCAGGCTCAGGGCGCTGCCATAATCCGCTGAGTCTTTGAGCCTGATAATGCTGAGCTTGCCAGCTGGTGTGCTGATCAAGGCGCTCAGAAGGGGTGTCAGAATTTCCCTGATGACATCGCCAAGGGCTTTGCTCTCGTCTTCAAAGAAGAAGACATCATCAAGGGTGATGCCCACTTCATCACCCCACAGCAAGATGCCTTCAACATCCACCAGGCCCACAGGGATAGAGCCTGCCAGCGCGTTGATACCTGTGTCATAATCCCCATTGGGGCCTGCTGTGTTGTCGTTTCTGGTGGTGGTCAGCAGCTGCAAGATCAGCTTGCCAGGGTGGCTGGACAGGGGCAGCGTGTTATCACCAATAGAGCCACTGTCCACATTGCTTGGTGAGTCTGCCCTAGTGCTGAAGACTTCCCTGGTGGGTGTGTCTTTGTAGACTGACATGTCTTCAGGCAGTGGGCGCCCTGCAAAGGTCTCTGAGTCTGCCAGCAAGCGCGCAAAGAAGCTGCCACCCTGATCAAAGAGTGTGTAAGTGCCTTTGATGGCAGCATCATCACCCAGCATGAAGAGCGCTTGCTGTGGATCGCTCACCACCCCTGAGCCAGCCGCTGGCTTGTCTTGAATCAGAAGCGATGCGCTCAGCCTGTCAAGGCGTGGTCTCTGCCCGTCAAGCAGGGCGTTGACCATCCTACCCTGGCTGCGCTCAGCAAAGATCTGCTGAGCATCCACCAAGGCCAGCAAGCCATCTGCGCTGATGGTCAAGCTCAGCCCTGTGTCATTGGTGTTGATGTCTCTGATCACGCCAGACCACAGCACCACCTCATCAGCTGGCGCATCTGTGCTGTCCAGTGGCACCCTCAGCAGCTGGATCAGGCGCCCTGCCAGCGTGTTGCAAGTCTGGAAGATCTCCACATCATCTGTGGTGTCTGCGCCATGGGCCTGTGCTGTGGTGCCAAGGGCTGCCCTGGTGACATCATACCTGAAGCCCCCTGCAATGCTTGACTCGCTTGACCCATCAATGACCAGACACTCTCGCTCCAGATACACAGCGCCATTGAGCCCTGATGTGTCCACATCAATTGTGGTCTGGCTATGGGTCATGGCTGCAATCAGCTGCGCCACCACCCCATGCCTGAGCCGATAAAGCAGGGGCCTGGTGGTGCTGTCTGCGCGCAGTGTGAAGGTCTGATTGCTGATGGTGGCTCGACCATCTCTGAAGTCAACATCAGCGGAAAGCTCAGAAGGCCACATCTGCAAGCCATCAATGAAGAGCCCATCAGCGTCTGTTGTGGCTGGCGCATCAAAGAACGCGCGCGCATAGCAGATGCGATAGCGCTTATCTGAGGCAGATGCTGTGACATCGCCAAGGCCTTCAATCTTTATGGCGTGCAAGTACCTTGGCATGGGGCGCCCCTATTCGACCACAAAGGCTGTGATGGTGAGATTGTAAAGCACAGGGTTTGACGAGACCCTATCGGCCACAGCATCAAGGCTCGCCAGCCAGCCATCCTGAGCGCCTGGCTGAAGCTGCACAAAGTCAGTCAGTGTGGCTGCGTCTGGGTAGAATCGACAATACACATCAGCGTCAAGGCGAGACCACAGGCGCCGCAACTCGTCAAAGCAGGCGTTGACATCGCCTGTGGCTGCGCCAAGGCCTGAAGCATAGTCAGCATCATCCACATAGAACTTGAAGACGCTGGCAGCTGGCAGGGTCAACAGGCTGATGACTTTGCGTGTGACATCGCCATAGGTGTCTCTGGCTGTGGTGCCATCAGGGCTGGTGGCGCTGAGCACTGTGGTGCTGGTGCGCTCTTCAGCGCCAGCGCTCAGGCCAGGATACTCATCAATAATCCACAAGCCCTGTGCCCTGTTGGGTGCTGTCCACAGGGCTGGGTCTTCAGTGCCATCAGCTGGCGCCTGTGCAGCTGCTGAGGCATAGCCAAAGGTGAGCATGGACACTTCACCACCGATGACTTCAAGGCTGGTGACATCATCGGCTGCGTTACCCTTCTCTCGCTCCAGACGATAGCGCCCTTGATAATCGCCAGCCTGGTGCTCTAGGCTCCAGCTTCCATTGGTGCCTGCCACCCCCTCAGCTGCTTCAAGCTGGCTGATCAAGTGCTCTAGCAGATTGACCCCCAGCGATGCGCCAGTCACGTCAAGGTCATTGAAGTAAGTGCCTGCCACAGCAGTGGCTGTGACTGTGATGCCACCCACAGCTGAGTCAGCAAGCACCAGCTTGATCTGTGTGGCTGTGGTGATCTTGAAGGGCAGTGTGAAGAGACATCTTGTAAAGTCTGCCATCAGAAAGCCCCCATGCGTCTGCCAAGGTATCTGGATCTGCGCTGGCGCGCTATGTCATCCACAATCGCCACCATCTCAGGGGTGATAGAGCGCCCACCAATCACCACCTCAATGTTGGTGACGTTCTCACCACCAGGCCCTGATGGTCTCAGGCTGCGTGTGACTTCCCTTGCCACTGCCTGGCTTGCAGCTGCCCCACTGGCGCCGCTGCCTGTGCTGGCGCCTGTGCCCCTGTTGGCGCTGCCCTTGGATGCCACAGCGCCACCCAGCATCTTCAGCGCAAAGCCAGCTGCAATCAATGCCGCGCCAACACCAGGGTTGAAGAGCGCCAGACCAATGCCCTGCTTGATGAAGAGATCGCCAAAGGTGTTGGCGATGTTTGCAGCCAGATCGGCCATGGCATCGCCAAATTCAGACAGGGTGCTTTCACCAGCTGCAAAGGCGCCGAAGAAGTTTGCCACTTCACCTGTGGCAGCTGCCAAGCTGTCTTTGGCGATCTCAAAGCCCTGTGTCATGGTCTCTTGAAGGGTTGCCACCACCTTGAAGAAGGTGCCACCCAGCTGCTGAGCTTGCGCCTCTAGTGCATCAGCGTCACGCTTGGCCTTATCAAGGCGCCTTTGCTGCTCAGCGTCTTCTTCAGCCCTCACCCTGTCAAGATCTTCTTTGCGCTTCTGTGCCAGGCCTGCCCCTGTCTGAAGAGCAAGGCCAGCCAGACTGGCAAAGCCACCAGCCCTGATGGCTGCGTCTGCTTGCATGGCTGATGGATCAATCAGGCCAGCATTGGGGTCAGCAGGCTTGGCGCGCCCACCACCACCCCTTCTTCTGGGTGCGAGCTGTTTTCTCAGCGATGCCACCCCAGATGCAACCCTTTTACCAATAGGGGATGCTGCAAGTTTGCCTGCAATGACTTTCATGCCCTTGGATGTGGTGGACTCTGCAAGACCAAGCATTACCAAGGCTTCATCCACCGTCGATGATATGGCATCCCCTGCCCTTCTTGCTGCACTCACCACTTTATCAAAGCTGCTGATCAGGGTGTTGTTTGAATTGGTCAGACTGTCAGTGTCATATGAGAGTGCGATTGCTGATTCAGCCAGACCATCAAGCGCAAGCCCTGCAAAGCCTGCACCAATTCCTAAGTTTCTCAGCGAGATGCGAGCCAGCGCGATGCGCTCTCTAAGAGTCTCAGATGTGGTGCTGGTGGCGTCTGCTGTCTCACGAAACGCATTAAGGCCTTCAGATGCGTCTTCTGCTGCCCTTGCCATGTTGGTGGTGATGAGAGCCAAGCCACCCTCACCCAGCGCCAGATCTATTACAGACTCATTTAAGCTGGCCATGGCAACATCAAGGCGATCTGATGCGCGCGCTGCTTCTTCATTGGTGTCAATGTATAATGACACTGAAGCAGACACTGCATCAAAGGCCAGCTTAAGTGAAGCGGCGCCAGCCACCAGGCCAGCAATGGCAAAGCCCACAGGCCCACTTGTGAGAATGCTGAAGCGCTCTAGGCTATCGCCTGCCAGGGTGCCAGCTGAGCCCATGGCTCTGAATTGACTGGCTGCGTCTTTGAGCTTTTCGCCAGCGCCCTTGGCCTTTTTGCCAGCGCCTTCAAACCCCTCACCAGCACCCTTGGCTTTCTTGCCAGCGCCTTCAAACTCCTCACCAGCACCCTTGGCTTTCTTGCCAGCGCCCTTGATCTTCTTGCCAGCTTCTTCAGACGCCTTGCCAGCTTTATTGCCCAAGCCAGGCCATTCCCTCAATGGCTCACTGGCTTCATCAAAAGCCCTGCCAGCTTCATCAGTGGCTTCCACCAGGCGCTTGACCTCATCAAGGCCCTTGATCATCACGTCGACGACGATTGGAAAGTTAGCCATTCACTTGCCCTTCTTCTTTCTCTCGTCTGCCCATGCTGCCCTGATGGCTCGCTGCGCCAGCACTTCTCTCACAGGGTGGTCATAGAGCGTGGCAGCTTTCCAAGGCATCAAGCCCCCTGTCTCAGGGCACACATCATTGTGAAGCCCCAGCTGCCACAGTATAAAAGGCGATGCGACGCGGGGCACAGCCTTGCCATGCCCTGCCTTGATGAGTCGCACTGCCTTGACTATTCCCCCTGCTCTGTCTCGCTCAGTGTCGCTTTGCGCTGTGCAGCCTGAGCCAGGCGCGCCAGTGATCGCACATCAAAGGCGCTGGCCATGTGTTGGCGCTCAGCCACATCAGCGCCTGCCCACTTCTCAGGCCAGTCAGCACCACCACCAGGGTAAAGCGCCCACTTGCCAGCCAGGCTCTCAACGATGACAGCTGCGCCAGCTGCCATGGCGTGGATGTGGTCTGCTGGTGTGTCGCCTTTCAGCATCGCCATCACCTCAGCGCCTGCCAAGGTGATGTGTGGCGCCAGCACAAAGCATGGGTGGTCTGGCCCTTCAATTTTGAAGCTGGCTTCATCCACCTTGTCAGCGTCAAGCGCTGCAAAGATCCTTTCTCTTTTGACAAAGTATCCCACTGATTCAGTCTCTCAGGTTCACACTGTTCTGTGGAAGCAGATGCCAAAGACACCCACGTTGGTGACGGCGAGATCAGCATACAGACCCCTGGTGCCATCATGATAGTCAAAGGGCTGGGTGGGGCTGGCGCCCACAGCTGGTGTGTTGTCTGTGGCATCTTCAGGGTACTTCACCTCAACTTCCAGCTCCCACACTCTGCGCTTACCAGCGTCAGTGTGGTTCACACCCACAATCTGAAGATAGGCATGGCTGGCAAAGAAGGTGTCATTGCCACTGGTGTCATCTTGGTCAACCTTGCAGCGCCATTCAAGGGCTGCGCCAGTGTTCCTGAGTGCATAGGGGTCAAAGGCGCTGGCATTGGTCAGCAATCCTTCTTCAATCACAATGGTGCCAGTGACAGGCCCTGAGCCTGCCAGGCGATTGCGCTGAAGACCCAGCCCCCTCTGCTCTTCAGGCTCCATGTTGCCGCTGAAGGTGGCGCTGATGATCTGGAAGTTGCCAGCTGGCGAGCCCTGAGACCCACCACCAAAGACCACTGGTGAAGCAGGGTTGCTGATGTCCACAAGCTCAGCAGACGTGTTACCACGGTTCACCACAAAGGGCTTGTCTGTGTAGTAGGTCACAGCCTTGGACTCTGAAGAGCTTGCTTGATAGGTCTCGTCTTCATCGCTGGCTTCAGTGGCCAGGCCATTGCTCAGTGTGAGCTTGACCCTCTCGCCATCCACCATGGACAGCTGCCAGTCACAGCGCGCACCCCTGGCTTGGATGTAGTCAGCATCAGCGCCATCAGCTGTGAATTCATAGGCCTCAAAGCTGATGGCTTTGTGGTTGGTGCTCGCCAGCGCATAGAAGCTGGCTTCAAGGCTCACACTGTCAAAGTCTTCACGCTGAAAGCCACAGGCTTGAATCCACACATCAGGGTGTGGCACATCAGCGCTTGAATCGTAGGCATCAGGCAGCGCCATCTCAGTGCTACCGCTCCATGTGATGCGCCTTGGACCTTCCACAGACTTCACACCATGGCGCTCAGGCGCCAGTGGCATCCGTTGAATGTTGTCTGATGCATACTGCCATTCGATCTCTTCAAAGAAGACAGCATCAGCATCAGCAAGCGCCACCTTGGTGCCTGGTGTGGTCTCCACCTTGGCCAGCACCTTGCCAATGGCAGGGATGATCAGTTTACTCTCACTCATTGGTCAAAGCCCCCGTGCATCAAGCACTCTCATGGTGATGGTGTATCGGCTCAGATAAGCATACTTGCTTGGATCTCGCCTGTCATAGGGCACAGGGTCAAAGCCTGTGGGTGTGATGTTGTAAGCACTGCAAGCTGTGCTGGCGCACAGATAGCGCCTGAGGCAATAGCTGGCGATCTGTTCAAGCAGGCCAGCTGTCTGCCAGCCAGCATCTTCAGGGGTGGGCGCTGGATCACTGCCAGCCCTTGCCAGGGTCATGCCCTTGACACCCACCAGGGCGCTCAGCTCGTAGTCTTGATCTTCAACTGCCAGCGCGTTGGTGCGCCTTGGCTCGCCAACTTTGCGCGCGCTGAGAAGGATGAACTGGCTGGCCTGTATGGGTATGCGATCACCCTGGCTCACATAGACGTTGCGCCCATTGAGGGTGGCACCATCTTGGCGCACATCAGGCAGATAGTCAGACACCCCTTCACCACTGACAGTGGCGCGCGCTGTGTTGAAGTTGTCTCTGATGACTGCCTTGCAGGCCTTCAGAAGGGTATAGTGGCCTTGATTGATATCAATGGTCATGTGCCACCCTCTCTGCGCAAGCGCTCCATGAAGAGCCTCAGAATGGCTGCTTCAATGGGCCTGGTGTCTGGCTCAGGCAGTGTGTTGTATCTGGCATACTCAACCTCTGTGCCGATCTCAATGACATCACCCACCACCCCTGCAAAGTGGTATGGGTCGGTGGTGGATGTCAGTGAGTTGCGCAGTGGGCCTCCATGCTTGCCATACTTGTCAGTGTAGGGCTTGCCCTCATAAAACGGGATATCCTGGCTCTGGCGCCTGAACTCAGACACCACAGCTTCATCCACCACATCAATCAATTCCTGATCGATGGTGAAGGGCAGGCTGGCAATGGCGCGCCTGAAGACATCTTGACCCTTGATGCTCAAAACTCAAAGCCCCCTTCATCCACACCAAGCAGATTGGAGCGCCCATCAAAGTGGCGCCTGGCTCGCTTGCTGGCCAGCGTGGTGCTCAGCTGCAAGTCTGCAAAGCGTGTGCGCGGCATGGACACACTAGAGTCATCAGACACCCTGCCAATGGCCCTGGCTGGATCGCTTTCAAGCAATGCCAGCTGAGCTTGCAAGTCTTCAAGCAGGGCTCTGGTGTCAGCATCAATGGTGGTGGGGTGATGGCTTGCGCGCAACACCTGTGGAATCACAGCAGCCACCACCAGGCGCTGAGCGTTGAGATACTGTGAGTCAGTGGCTCCAAGCGCTGCAATGGCAGCTGATGTGCCAGCGCCAAAGGCACCATCAAGCATGGCGTTGATGCGCGCTGCCTGAGCTTGAATCAGCGTGGTAGCCCTTGCAGTGGTCAGCAAGATGCCAGCGCCTGTGTCAATGACGAGCTGTGGCAGATCAGCCAGAATGCGATCAGCGTCTACGCCAAATGTCTGCACTGTTGCCATGGTCTCACCATTGTGGGTGTGTGAAGGCCAGCCCCTGTGACAGATCAGGGGCTGGCCAGTCAATGGCCTGGTGGCTGATCCATCTGTGGATGCGCGCCACCATTGAAGCCATCAAGCTCAGCTGGCGAAAATGCCACCGTTGGTGCCATCAGTCACAGGGCGCATGAAGAAGCCCAGATCGCTGGCGATGCCAGCGCCAGTGCCACGGGGGCTGTAGATGGTGTAGCCAGCGCGCCCCCAGAAGGATTGCACCATCTTGCGCTGATCAAGGTACTCAGCCACGTTGGGGTCTTGCGAGCACGCCCACACCAGGCACCCGTCAGGCGCATCGCTGGTGGACTCGCTGCGCAGATCAAAGGCGCCAGCGCGCGTGTCAAAGAGACCGAAGAAGAGCACAGCGCTGCTGTTGGCCTGGTTGAAGGTCTCCACAATGGTGGCAGACTGGCCAAGGGCAGCGGAGTTGATCAGGTTGTCAAAGACATGGGTCTTGCACCCATGCAAGCTGCTGAAGCGGTTGATGAACTCAGCGCGCGGCATACCAGACGCCACAGCCGAGCCAGCGCCACCACCAGTGTAGGCAGGGTGCGTGGCGAGCACGCTGGCAACCTTGCCAGACATGTAACAACGCAGCTCCAAGCCAGCAAAGTTGGTGTAGGGGCGCAACAGCACCAGGTTGTCTTCAATGTCCTTGATCGGGTTCTGATCAGGGTAGTCTTCAGGCGTGTTCAGGCCATTGCCACTGGTGCCAATGGTGAAGTTCTGCCTGCTGAAAAGGTTGGTGTTGACCATGGCAGCTGCAATATCAGCGTCATGGGCCTGATACACTTTGCTCAGCTGGATGGGCACAATGTTGCGCTCCAGATCGGCAAAGCGATGCTCAAAGGTCTGGCCGCGTCGAAGTGGGCGTGGCAGATCCAGCGTAGAGCGGATGCGCACAGTGAACTCAACTGCGCTCTCAGCCAGCGTGCCAGCGCTGGGTGGGTCAATGCCAGGGCTCCAGTCACGCAAGTTGGTGCCTTCCATCAAGGCATTGCTCAGCGCAGCCAGATCATAGCTGGTGGTGTTGGAGCGCCCCGTCTCTTTGTCCAAGCAGAGGGCTTTGGGCAGGGTGCTGATGGCGAACTTGTCCAGATTGCTCTGAACAAAAGACTCGCTCACTCGATTGATATCAACGTCAGTGACGACGTAAGAAGGCGTAGCCATGGTTCAAATCTCCTATCAGGAAGGCACAATGTTGCCTTTGTAGCTGTAAAGGCAGACGCGCGCGCGGTCGCCACTGGCAGTGGCAGACACAGCACCATCCACAGGTTCAGGGCAGTAGTAGCCAATTGCCAAGCTGGGGTTGGCAGCCGCAATGGCCAAGCCAGTGGCGTTGGTGGTGATCTCGCCATAGGGCTGGACCACACCACCGAAGTTGACCAAGGTGAAGCCCTCAATGGCCACCAGGGCTTCACCGCTGGCAGCTGGCGCGTTCTGCACCACACCAAGCGCCACCACCTCATCATCAGCAGCCGTGTCAAGCACGCCACTGTTGTTGACCACAATGGTGTAGGCCACCAGCGCGCTGGCGCCAGCCTTGCCGAGAATCGTCTTCTGCTCAGACATTTTCAATCTCCCTCAGCGCGCAAGCGCTGCTTTCTTCAGTTCCTTGTAGATGGCGTTCGCCTTGATCTGATCACCTTCAGCCATCTGCACAGCCTTGGCGTTGAGATCAGCATCAGTCAAAGGGGTGTCGTCGTCGCTGGCAGGCGCGCCAGCCTCAGACAACCTCACAGCCCATGGGTTCAGCGGGGCTGGCTCCAGCTTGCGTGGCGCTGGCTCAGTGTCTTTGGGGGTCGCCTCTGCCAGGATGGCACCAACGCGATCCTTGTCAGTGCGCCAGGCGCTGAAGACCACTTCAGCGAGCTCAGCAGTCCAGATCAGGCTTTGGGGCTGGATCTGGGTGAAGATGGCTTTATCACGCTCAGCTTGCAGCTTGTCACGCTCAGCGCGCAGCGTGGCGATCTCTTCAGACATCTCAGGCGCTGGCGCGTCTTCTTTGTCCTCATCCTCGCCAGCTTCCATCATGGCAGCTTCCATCAAAGACTTAAGCTCCATCACTTCAGCCATCTGGCCAGCCATCTTGCCCACCACAGCTTCAAGCTGGCTCAGGCGATCTTCTTCAGGCTTTGCTTCATCAGCAAGCTCAGCCTTCTCTTTGTCGTAATGCTCAGGCATCTCAACTTCTCCCTCTGTGCCTAGAACGTGTGTGTCACCAGGCTTTAAGTGCTTCTGATGTGGCGCTGCCACAAGTGAGACTTCACGCAATGCAAAGTCATATATATTACCCCTGTCATCTTCAATGGGGCCAAAGCTTGGCGAGACATACTTGATCTGTCCACGCTTCAGCTTGTCTCCTGCTTCAGGGTCTGCAAAGGCCACAGCAGCAATCAGACTGTCAACACCATCAATGTTGTGGCGCCTGAGCGCCAGCACATCACCATGGCGTTCGCCATCTCTGTCATGCTCTCTGAGCATGGGCGCTGTGTAATCGCCTTTGGCGAGCTTGCGATACTCAGACACCCTGTCTTCAATCCAGCTGCCATCAACGTCAAACTGGCGCCCCTGATAGACAAAGCCAGGGGCCTGAGCGATGACCACCCACTTCACCAGCCTATCAGCTGGATCTTTGGGTTTGGGTGGCAGGCCATTGAGTGTCAGCACCAATCCCTGTCTCATTTGTCTGCCTCCATCTTGCGCAGCTGCTGTGCAGCCCACCTGGCCACTCGCTTGCCACGCCTGCCACCCCACAGGCCAAGGGCTTGCTTGGCCTTTGGCACATGGCCTTGCTCGTCTCTGGCTGGCGCCTTGTCTGCTGTGCCAGCTGCCCGGTTGATGTAATTGCGCATCCTTTCAAGGGTCTCTTTGCTCAGTGGCCTGCCACCAGCAAGATCCCTGGCTCTGGCAATGCCCACAGGCGTGCCAGCGCGCTTGCTGGGTGGCGCTTCAGCCCTGGCTTTGAGCGCCCACTTGGCAGCGTTGCGCATCCACTGTGGTGGCTTCACTGACTCAGCCTGCCTGGTGCTTTGAGGGTGGTCCTTTGGCAGCAAGTCAAGATCAGTGGTGTAAGACTTCTTACGCTGGCCAGTCTTCAGCAGCTTCAGAAAAGCATTGACCCTGCCCATGCTCCATTGATTGCGAGACATGCCAGGCCTGTGGCTTGTCGAGAATGCGCCAGCGCCGCGCCTGTAGACAGCCTTCAGGGTGCCAATGTCCACAGTGCGCTTATTGCCTTTGAGCGCATCCACCTTGGCTCTCAGCGCCTTCTCAGTGGCCTTATCGATCTTGATGCCACCCCTGGTGCCTGAGGCTGAGCCTTTGGGGTTGCGCTTGCTGCCCTTGATGCGATCCTTCTTTGGGGCTGGCGTCTGCGCCTGTGTGCGCTTGGCGCTGAGCTGTGCCAGCTGTGTGACCTTCTCATAGGGATAAAAGCGCTTCACAAGCCAGTGCAGATATTTGCCCTTGGACCTTGCAGCGAGCATGTAGCGCAAATTCTCAGCGGCGCCCTTGTAGTCATACACCCCACCATTGTGAAAGATCACCCTGAGATCATCGCCAGACTTGCCGACCTGATCCACGTTGCTGCTTGTGACTCTTGTCAATGGTGCCATGATGCCTCAAACCGGCTGCGCAGTCGGTTTATATTTAGGGGCGCTGAGCGCTTGCGTCAAGATACTGGCGCTCAGCCTTCAGGCTCGCCAGCGTCTTCAGCTGGCTGGGGCGCTGGCGCTGGCGCTGGCTTGGCGTTGGGTGCGGGGCCTGTCAGTGGTGGCAAGCCATACTGCTCCAACACCTTTGGACCAAGCTCAGAATCATGCAACATGCCCGTCTGGTAAGCCAGGCGCAGACCCATCAAGGCTTCACCATCAAGCCTTGGTGTCTCTGCTGTGTCTGCCTTCTCTTCAAGGGGTGGCAAGTCAAGCTGCTCTCTCAGCATGTTCTCAGTGGTGGTGTTGCTTGACAGCAAGCCAGCGCCAGTGAGTGTGGCCACTGTGCTGGCATACTTGCTGTTGTCTCGCTCTTCAACCACAGCATGCGCCACATTGGGTGTGAAGATCATGCCAAGCCTGGCATCCATTGGGAAGTTGAGAATGATGAAGCGTCTAAGCAGGCGCTCAGCTGCCCTGGCTGGCAAGTCTGCCAGATAGTCATAGGCATCACGAGCTTCACCACTGGCATCCTGCCTGGCTCCATAGCTGCCTGTGCCTTGCAGTGACATCAGCCTGTGGACATTGCCAAGGGCATGGCCAATCTGCCTGTCAAAGGCATCGATCTGGGGTCCAAGGTCTGGCGTGGCGCTTGATGGGCTGATGATCTTCAATTCATGGTCGCCTGGTGGCATGATGATGTGTGACACATGCTCAGCAGTTCTGTTGCCAAGCTCGTCATCCAACTTGTCTTCAGCCTCAGTGGTCAAAGGGCGCTGTGGATCTTGCTTGACTGTCATAATGCCAAGGGCATTGACCTCAGTGGCCAGCGCCCACAGCTGCAAGGCTTTCTGCTTCATTTCAATCAGACGAGCACAGGCCCTGAGAATAGAGCGCCCTTCAAGATCGCCTTTGCTTGCTGGCATGAAGGGCACATGGATCAGCTTCTCCCACTGAATCACCTTGGAGCCAGGGCCAGCATTGCCAAAGGTGTCAATCTGGTCAAAGGTTTCTTGAACGATCGCCACCATGCCAGTGTCTGGATTGCCTTGAAACACCCACTCATCCACCGTCTTTGGCATGATGGTCAAGGGTATCTCAGGGATCAGGTAGGTTCTGACAGGCCCCTGTGGCATCGCCAGCTGGCGCTCAATGGCTGTGATCTCGCCAAGGTAGAAGCCACAGATCATGCTGAACTGAAGGATGTCAGCAATCCAATCAGACCACACCCTGTCAAGGCCTGTGTCTGTCCATGAAGACCACACCAGGCTGGCATAGTCATAGTGGCGATCAAGCGCAGCCTGTGCAGCTGGGTTGCCTGCCAGATGGCTTGGCAGTGTGGGCTTTTCAATGCGCCATGGAGCGGCGCCAATGGCAGACACAGCGCCTTGGATGGCATCGCGCACCATGGGCTCAGTGGTGCTCAGGCGCCAGAACAAACCCACATCACCAGATCTGCCCCTGGCATACACTGGCTTGAAGGCCTGTGTGTGCTCCAGGCGCTCTCTGCCAGCGCTGAAAGGCAGGCCAGACCTTGAAGCCCTGTGCAGCCAGTCTGATGGGCGCACTGTCAATGACTGCCCTCTGTATGTGGCCACTGTGGAGCCATCTTCAGCCAAGCTCACAGCGATCTGTGTGTCAGTCGTCTTCATCGTCACCACTCCACTTTTCGCCTGCCTGCCTGTGTGCGAGACCTGCCAACCTTGATGCGAGCTCCAATTGACCCCACAGTCATGGCCAGCGCCCCTGAGGCAGCGTCTATCAAGTCATCATGCTTGACATCAGGAAAGGCCACAGCCTGCCCTATCAAGTCTTCTGTGTATGCGCCAGCCATCAGCATGACCTTGCCACGCTCAGCCCTTGCAGCCAAAGGCGCAGCCCTGGTGGCTTTGTCCCTTGATGGCTTTATAGAGCGCATCGCCACATGTGCAAGCTCAGGCGCCTGCAAAAGCTCAGCATGGGCAATCTCAAAGCCTGCAATGGTCTCAATGCCCACTTCAGTTTCTGGCTCAGATCTGGCTGTGTCAATGATCCGCTTCTTCACCTCAGGCCAGCTGGCTCTACCCTGCCATAGCCCATCAATGAAGACCCTGGCATCATCGGTGACTGTGACCCTGGCAGTGGCTGTGAAGTCTGCGCTGGCCTTGGTGGACACAGCGAGATCCCAAAAGCGATACCTCAGGCCTTTGTGTGCAGCTGGCAGGGCGCCAGTGAAGACAGGCAGCCAGGCGCGCTTGAAGAGTCCACCAGCCATGTCAATGAACTGGCCTTCAAGCTCTTGCTGTGCAAGCTCACTGGTGTATCTGCCTTGCACAAACTCATAGAAGTCATCAGGCAGGGCTGTGTTGTCGCGCGTCGAAGCAAAGTGTGTGGCTGTGCCTTCATCCTGGCTGAGCTTGTGAAGCCAATTGAAGCCCTTTGGAGTGCTCGTCATCCATATGCGCCCTGGCTTCAGGCGCAAGCGACCCACCAAGATCTCAAAGGCCTCAGGGGTCTTGATCATGGCAGCTTCATCAATCCAGATGGCTCCAAGGTTTGGACCGCGCAGCCTGTCTGGCTCGGTGGCAGTGCGCCAAAGTATCTCTGTGCCATTGATCAGATGCGTGACGAGATCAGCGCGCCTGTGGCTTCTCACCAGTGGCCTGGCAGACTCCATAAAGGCTGGCAGTGTGGCATCTTTGAGCACTCTATAAGTGGGCGCCACCACCATGACCCTGGTGCCAGCTGGCTGGCGTACCAGTTCCACAGCGCCTGCCCATGTCTTGCCTGAGCCAATGCCACCCACAAACAGGCGCACCCTTGATGGGTCGCACAGAAAGGCGCGCTGGATCT
>Ga0181380_1000524_pt1 | contig 17130 bp, 35 predicted proteins | sample 3SPOviralmetaG_FD_130116 | JGI IMG/M metagenome (GOLD analysis project Ga0181380, IMG submission 130116) | Marine viral communities from the oligotrophic San Pedro Time Series (SPOT) site, San Pedro Channel, CA, USA - 3 SPOT_SRF_2009-08-19 | ecosystem: Environmental > Aquatic > Marine > Strait... | reverse complement strand
TTAACAACACAAAATTTAGTAACTCAAGTTTCATCAACTAATCCAGTAGATAATAGTAGTAAGACCAATGTGTCAATGACATACGCGCCAATATCTCCTACCTCAAGCGATTTAGCTGCAGCCAGCAGATAAAAAAAGGGGACCATTCAGTCCCCTCCGAAAATTAAATTTAATTAACTTTCTTTAGCCAATTTAGCAAAATAACTTAATGTATCATCTTCTGATTCACTAGTACTTGCTTCTGCCATTGTTGGTGCCTCAGCCATTGTTGGTGCTTCTGCAACTGGTGTGTTAACCTCAAATGGGCTTGTTTCAACCATTCCTGCAGCCTCGACTCCTAATACTCTATTGAGTTTGGCTTTTAACTCATCGTATGTTTTATAATTTTTAGGGTCTAAAAAGTCCTGTAAATTATGGAGTTGATTATACACTTCTTCCAGTCTTGACTCATCGCCTTCATATAAAGAGCTTGGTGTGGCAAATTCTGATTTATCATAGTTTACCCAACCTTCAACCTTTCTGATTTTGATTTTAAAGTCTGCACCTTCCCAGAAGTCATAAGGATTACAAGGTGATTCATCTTCAAAAGCAGGTTGCATAGCTTCCATGATTTTGTCAAAGATTTTCTTACCAAACTTGTACAGTTTGACCTTTCCTTCATTTTCTGGGTTGCTTGGGTCAGAAACAATTAAAACATTACTCACATAATGTAATCTTCTTTTTCTATCCCTAGCTACTTGCTTATCCTCATCTCTTCCAGAGTTCCATAGTACAGAGTTTGACTCTGACACTGGGTCCTGCTGTCCAATAGAAGTTAAGGAGTTTTCGATATACCATAAGCCGTTTGGTCCCTTGAATCCATGGTCCCAATATCTTACCCAAGGTAAATCTTCACCTTCCTTAGCTGGCAAGAATCTGATTACTGCGTAACCATTTCCTGCTTTATCTCTGGTAGGTTTCCATAGCCTATCATCTTCATAAGATGTAGTTTCTGGTTTTGTGGATACTGCTTCTGCAGCTTTAACGAGTTTATCGATTGATGAGCCTCGTGTGCTCTTTAGATTTGCAAATGACATTGTATTTCTCCTGTATTGCGTTGTATTAAGTCTTGCGACTTTTCTGTATTATCCACTTTATGCATGATATAGTTATATTATAACATATTATAATGTATTTGTAAACCCTTTTAGTAAAATAAGTTTCATCTTAGTACTATCAAAGCTTACAAAGGGACTATACTTTTCGATTTTCCTTTTGATATCAGGCCAAATTAATGTATCTGATATTTGTTTGGATTCTCTAGGTATAAACCCTATCAAGGAATTAAGAATAACAACAGTCTCTAAACTAATCTCTTCTTGCATCCACAGTTGAATTACCAGTGGGTGTTGACCATCTTCGGATTTGAATAGGTCATCAAACTCTGGTTGTTCTTCTGTTAGTTTATTTATATCATTCTGAAACACACGCGATAATGATTCAAGTGTTTTTCTATGTTTGATATAATTAGTTTCGCCAACTTCATTGACCATTTCTCCTACATAGGAGACATCGTTTTTAAAGTTAGCTACATAGTATCCTTTTAAGTCCTTTTCATATGTTTTTGCTATCTTGGCAAAGAAATATTTATCTCTTCGATTCAGAAATGATTTTGCAGAAACATTAGTTTTAAAATTATATTTTAATGCATCGTAATCAGTTTCAAAATGTAACTTTAATGCATTATATAATTTATAGGAATCAAATGGGTCTATCATATAGGTAATTTATTCTTCTTTGTACCTTTAATTAAATTTAAGCCAGAAGCTTCTTCTTCAATTTTAGATTTGAGCGATGGTGTTAATAACCTTTTTAAATTAGAATAATCCATACCTCTGTCCTCTATGATGGCAACTGCCGCATCAATGTATGAAACACCTGGTCTAGTTGCCACTATTTTCTCAACCGCCATAGAGAATCTCTTTTTGGTCATAATTTTACCTTCTATTTCAACCGACAAACTCATCGCCAACCTCAAATGAACAGCCAGTTAAACCACCAGCTTGTAATGCTTGTAATGTTCTTAATACTTCTTTTGCACTTCTGCCAGTATCAAGAGCATTTACCGATACGTGTTGAATAGTTCTATCCTTATCAAAGATAAAAGTTGCTCTATAACAAACTCCTTCCTCTTCGTTAACAATACCTAAGGTATTTGATAATCCTAATCCGCAATCAGCTGCAAGAGTATGATTAATATTACCTATTAATTCATTATCTTTTTTCCAAGCTAATTTACAGAATTCATTATCACCTGATATACCAACAACATTTGCATGTTCAGTTAATATATCCATACCTGCAATTTCTGTTGGGCAGATAAAGGTAAAGTCCTTTGGATAGAAATAAACTACAGACCAATCATGTTTATGTGGTGTGTAACCTTCTTCTATATTTACTCTCACAAATTCATTTTTTTCATTGATTCCCTGCAGTGAGAAAGCTGGGAATTTATCTCCTACTGATAGCATTAGAAGGTCCTCATTAATATACAGTCAGCGTTAATGCGTCCTGTTGGTTTAGTTATTTTAGTTGTAATAGTATCCCACACTTTATCAATTTGCTTTTCAGTTTTATTGAGTATCTGTGGTAATATATCATCAGGTTTTCTAAGTGTCGCTGACCTACTTTCCTTCTTATCAAAGTTTTTGATTGATGTACCTGATATTTCAAAACCACTTGTCGCAGTAGTTACATATTCAATAAGTTTTCTTTGTTTTATATTATAAACAAACAATTTATTTTTACCCGGTATCATAATTGGGTTGATTGAAGTAAGCTTAGAGTCAAGGTCTTCAGTACAATACTTGAGCCTTGATACTTGAGCATCTGATGATTTTGGTTTTCTTGTTCGAGGTGTTTTTGCTGCCTTAAAAGATAACCTTAATTTTTCAAGGTCCTCGTATACTTCTTCGAACTGTTTTAAAATTTTTCTTTTTTCACCCTTAGTAAAATGTGAATAAGCTTCTACACATTGGTCACATGATTTATCATAGGCCGCACTGATATTTTCATGTTCAGCGTCTAGTAAGGCCTTAAACATGTTTATTGCATTACCTTTTAATCCATGCATTTTAAATCTATTAAAGGCATTAAATTTTTGTTTAAATTCTCCATCTAACCAACCTTCGACTATTTCAGTATCCCAATCGTAATGGATAGTATCCAATACTTTTCTTCTTGTTCTCTCTGCAGGGGTAATAATAACCACATTTGCCTTTTTGGCTTCTTCGATTTTCTTTTCTTTTAAAGCATCTTTATACCTTTCACTAATAAATTCCTTCATTAAACCAATAGAGTCCTCATTGTATGGCCAACCTCTATATAATAATTTAATAGGTTTATTGACCTCCATATATTTCCAGGCCGGTAACCTTTTTAATACTGAAAGTTTTGTTTTATTATAACCACAATGTTCCTTTGCAAACTGCAAGGTTGTTGGCATGTAATCTTTTGATTTATAAAAATAATTATACCAATGTGCAGCTTTTGTCCAAGCTGTCATATCGGTATTATCCTGTTCTGGGGTAAAGATTGGTTCTGCTCCTAGATATTTTTCATCTAGACTTGGACCTCTTTTTCTTTTTTTAACTACCATATTTCTCCTTAATTGTTGATTTATATATTATAACACATTTTTCATTAAATGTAAAGTGACCAGGTCTCCGCGGGTGATAAGGAGTGCGTTGATGAGACCCGGTCATGTAACTTAAGCTAATAATACGAAATTTTCAGCTGCATGTTCAGCAAAGCTTTCACTCTTACCTGGTAATGGTAATAACTCCATTAATTCGCCATCGATTAATTTTTCTACACACCAAACACCATCGCCTCTTTTGCATACTTCAGCACTTCTCTTTTCTCCGCCGATATCATTAGAGTATGATGAATAATATTCGTATGTATATTCTGGTTCAAATTCTTTTTCCTCTTCTTGCTTTCTTGCAATAAGAGTATCCACTTTAGCTTCTATATCATCAAGCTTAATCATTATATCTTCAAAATCATGCATTATGTATTGTCTCCATCTCTGTATTTGATATTTGATTTATCAAATGTTTTGTTATTATTTTTTTCCCACGGTAATGGTATTTCTTTACCAGTTCTTTCTTCTTCAATCACATGCGCACTTCCGTAGGCAAACACTGCTGCGACTGATGTTATTATAATTGTGATAAAATATTCCATTATCCTCTCCTCATTTTGCTGATATCCTCAGCTTCTTGTTGTGAAATAACTGGGACTGCATTTGATTTGTGCATTGTTGCAATACCTTTTACCAATGTTCCAGTGTATTTCATTGTTTCTTTTTTACTTGTATTTGAATCAGGATAATTACCAGTCTGCATATATTCTTCCATAATGGACTTATATTGTCTTGCTTGTCTGGCTCTTATTCGGTCAAGAGAAGATAACTCAACGGTCATCGGCTTAAACTCAACAGGTTTTTTCTTTACTCTGTTAGAGGCATGCTTTTTTCTTTTCCTACCTGTTGGGTCATATCGTAATGAACCCATATAAAAATTAGTCGCCCCCATTATCTTGGACCACCATTATGACCAATCATCGATTGATTTCTTAGTTTTTCTCTCCATGCGAGGAAGTGAATTGCCACTTCTCTGGTTGTGTGAGTTAGAGTACTCACCGGACTTCTTTTAGTTTTTTTCATAATTTATCCTTATCATTTGATGGTACCATTATACCATAACTAGGGCTCAATGTAAACACGTAATGTTAATTATTTTGTGAAAATGCACTTAAAAGCTCATCACCTTTTAATTCATACTTTGTAAAGATAAATCTTTCGCCTGAATTTAAAGTTCTTTCTATTCTACCAGAATTATACTCTACATCAAGGACACTTTTACCATCTTCAGTATCTTCTGGTCTAGTATCGTAATACATTGAACCAAGTGAATGTGCATGGATGGCTTTTACCTTTGCCGCCCAGTCCTCTGCTGCTATCTTTCGTCTTTGTCTTTCGACTCTATCATTGTATTGACTCACTTGTAACTCCTCCTCTCTCTGCAAGTTTAATTAATTCCAATCTCTTTTGTTCCCATAACAATTTAAAGTCTGGGTCCTGTGCTCTATCTCTTGCTTCTTGTAGAGCGATACATCTTCTAATTACATTATTCATTAATAATCTCCATCTGCGAATTTATTAGCATTATAGGCATCTACATAAGATGTATTTTCTAAAAACCTTGCAGTATCCTTTTCTGAATAATACATGTTTTCTTCTTTAAAACATTCCAAGCTTGAGGTTGTCGCTGCAGCCTTTTTTACTTGTTGTGTTAACCTATTATAATTAATTGGTTTTTTACTATAAACCTTTTTAACAGTTTTTTGAAATTCTAGTTTTTCTTTTTCTTTTTGTAACATTGCTTTAATGTCATCGAATGCATTAGTTTTTGTTAGTGACATGGATTTCCTCCTAAAGTGTTTAATTGAAAATTACCTGGTATATCATGGCCAGTTCTTACCTTAACTGATTCACATAATTTATCCCAGGATTCATTTATGGTTTTTGGATTTTTATCTCTAGCCCAAGCCAGTTCAACTAAATCCAATTCGATGTCTACAGGTATATTTGTAGCAAGGTGTGTTAGTGATAATATGTTTTTCATTGTGGACCCTCCGGCATAGCTTCGAATCTTTTAGTTATTAAAGATTCTACAGCCCAGTTTCTGTCGGTCATTCCGACTCTCATATCCCAGGATTCACAAATACCTGGTTTCATTCCACCATCTAATTCTCTTAGAATTTGGCCAGTGGACATTTGCTCTACATCCTCTGAAATTCTTTCGAGGATTTGTTCGTTTATATGATTTGACATTATACAGCCTCCAATATTGTAAGTGGACAATTCCACAATTGACCATCGATTCTTACGACAGCATTTTTGATTTTGATTCTTTCAATCACGCCTTTTTTGTTAAAGTTTTTTGAACCGTTAACTCTAACAGGTTGACCTACACATAATGTAGCTTTTTTAATTGCAATATCTTGAGCTCTGATTGCTTGTTGTTGAGCTTTTACAGCTCTAAAAACATCATTTAACTCAGACATTGTTCTGATTTCTGATATTTGTTGTTTTAGTGTTTTCATAATTTTCTCCTTATCATTAAATTATAGTGTTATTATACACCACTTTTAGCCATTTGTAAACACGCTATGTTAAAAGTAACACAAAAGTAACATAAATGTAACACTCCTGTAACAAAACTTTATTTGTCATAATAACTTCTTACAATAAACACACGGATGTAAGCAACTATCGTTAAAAAGAACGATATGAGTATACTTAATGTGAGTGGGTCTTTAATATCCATAACTGATATGAATAACCATAAAAGAAATAAATTCACTGGATAGTTAATTAATAATCCTGTGAATACAACCATTGCGGTTTCTTTATGTCTTTGTCTAATTTTCTTGTTCATAATATAAAAGGTGATTGGAGGTCGCTGCTTCTGGTCGCGTTCCTTACTAACAGTCAGTATGTCGCTGATTCAGGTGTTGCTTTCACAGACCTTATTCCCTCCAATCGAAACTGGGAGTTTTTTGGTATTTCAATTTCATGGGTATTACCCCAATTCTTTACACCGTGTCCTTCTAAGCCAGGCCTTACCTGGATTTTATCAAGGTCGATAGGTAGCGACCATAAGGTTTCTCGTTTTCCATATCTTCCCATCATCACTCTTTGAATTTCAGATATTTCATTGTTACCGTTTGTTATAACCTCAATACCATATATCACGTCTTAATTGATTTTAATACAGTTATAACCGGGCGTTTCGTAGGACTTCACAACAACCAACCAACTACAGTCCTTCCTCGATTCCTGATTTTTTTTATGCAACCTTAAATTCTTCCCAATATCCGGCACAACCGATTGCTGAGTTGTCTCCGCCTTGTCCTTCATAAAACCATTCAAGGTTTAATCCTTCAAATGATTGTTTGTAAATTATTGCATTAAAGAATACTCCAAATTTCTCGCCATATTCATTTGTTTCACAAAATCTACCTTCGATAAAATCTTTATTTACCTTTGTAATAAACCCATCGTAAAGTTTACCACTTTGCCAGTATCTGACTGAATCATATTCACCTAGTGTTCTTGTTAAATCCATATTATCTCCTTATCATTTAATATAGTGTTATTATACCACGACTATAGCAAAAGTAAACACGCTAGTTAAATTAAAGTATATAAATTTTATATATAATCTTATCGTTTAGAACAATTTTGTTTTGCTCTATCAATAACATTTAAATTATTATGAACAACATAAGATGTTAAAAGTAAAGGAAGTATCATATCAGCATATGTTAGCTGGTCATTATGGTATAATGCATCAAAAGGACTTAAAAATACAATCTTATGTAATATTAATCTATCTCTGTGTGCTACTTTAGGTAATAAAGGATTCGCTTCATATACACAATCAAAATCCATACCTCTAACTGTTGTCCAAACATCAGCTGCTTGTAGAGCTAAAAAAGTATAATATACACCTGGGTGGATAGGGTCACCGATTGATAATTGGCGTGAAAATTGTAACTTTCTCGGATTTGCCCTTGACCAGGATTCTATCGACTTCAGAGAATGCTCTGCCTTTACAGCTTCGATAAGTTTCCGGTCCCAACAACACTCGTACCCCATCATAATTTCGTGTTTGGCCTTCGAGTCTAGCCCCAAGGTTGACGGCATCTCCAATGACGGAATAGTCAAATCTAGATTCTGAGCCCATGTTTCCAACGATGCATGTACCGGTATTGATGCCAATACCAATATCAATCCTAGGTAAACCTTGCTCTTCAAGTTGTTGTATAAGTTCATCTGCTGCCTCGCATATTTCAATCGATGTTTGCACAGCCTTATTAGCATGGTCTTCACAATCAAGTGGAGCATTCCAAAACGCCATGATACAATCACCCATAAATTTATCTATGGTTCCACCGTTCTTTAAAACGATTTTTGTCATAGTATCCAAATAGTTATTTATAAGAATCACGAGCCCTTCCGGGTCATCATTGTTTTTATAGTGTTCTGATATGGGAGTAAACCCACAGATATCCATAAACATAAATGTCATTTCTTTTCTCTCTCCACCTAGGCGTAGAAGTGATGGGTCTTTCTGTAATTGTTTTACTAAATCTGGTGATACATATGTACCGAATTGTTTCTTTACTTGTTGTCGTAATTTAAATTGTTTATAAAAATTATTGAATGCTGATGAGGTAAAAGAAAGTATATATAATATAAGTGCACCACTTAGGTCAAGGAGTATACTAGTTGAGGTCCAGAAGTAATAAGAGGCGAACGCAACGCCAACAACGGAACCGAAGAAGGATACAAGCCCAAGCCAGACAGGACCATAATAAACACATAATATTATCAGAAGAGCCCCAGCAACCATTAAAGCTAACTCCATAGGATAGGTCCATTGTGGCCTTGATATGGGATTATCTGACATAATAGTTTGTAAGGCATTACCTTGTAATTGATGTGGATATTTTAATCCATCAGGCGTAGGAGTTTGTGGAACAATACCTTTTGCGGTTACCCCTACAATAACTGTTTTACCTTCTAAATTAGGAAGTGGTGTTCCATCATATTCTATTTCCTGGAAATGTGTATTCCATTTTAACCAAATACTTCCATTTGAATCTGTAGGTATCTGAAAGGGTCTTAATATAATTTCTTCGATACCAGTTTCGTTTAATTTTATTGTATAACTCTTTTTATCATTGATTGCTCTTATTGTTTCTAAGGCAAACGATGGATATAAATCACCATTAATTTGTGACATTAAAGGTATTCTTCTTGTTACATTATCAACTTCTGGCGCGCCATTTAATAATCCTGCACCCCAAGCATTTGATTCCAATAATTCTATATTTGTAATTAATCCACCATAACGATAAGTTAAATCCAATACATTACCACTATATCCAAATGTTGCATATCCTACATAAGGTGCTTTTTCAGACCTTCCTTCAGAATCTGCATCTTGCGATAATATAATTCCATTATCTTTTACCCAGCTGGCAAAGACTTCATCACCACCAAACCTATCTGCTTCTGGAAACATAATAGTAAATCCAATCATACCAGCATTGGCACTTCTTATATCAGAAATCATTTGTGCATAGTATTGTCTTGGCCATGGATATTGACCATATTTTTCTAATGACTTTTCGCCAATATTAATTAAAACAATATCGTTTGAATGTTCGACTGGAAGTGATTGAATATATTGGTCGAAGATACTGAGTCTGAACTCTTCTACTAATTGTGGGTCATATACTCTTACGAGCAAAAGTGTAATACAAAGTGTAATACTCGCCCAAATTGATGTTAAATATTTCATAAATTCTAAAAAGTGTAATACAAAGTGTAATACCTAATCACTTATCGCAATTAATCTAGCATTATTAATTGTAGCAATTTGTATACCAAGAGTAACCAGTTCAACTGCATCATTTTCCATATTGTGTGCTATTAAAGGAGCAAGTATTAATTTGTGTAATAATAATCTATCAAGCGAGGGGTCCCCTCCTAATATCAAATTGCCTTCTCTTACCCGGTCTCTATTTTCCAATGCATATACTGTAGTTGCAAAATCTAATATATTCCAAAGATAATACTTTGTGAGTGTTTCATCACTTACAGGGTCATCTAATTTTACAAAATTAAATCGTCTTTTATCTTGTTCTATGACCACAGCATCAGCCTGTATTTGTTCATAATTAAAAGGTTCTTTTTCCAATTCAATGGCTATCATTGTTTCTAATAACATAATTAATTTCCTTGAGTTACTGATACACTACACCCACCAACTGTATTACAGTTTTGTGTCAGCGAGTATACTTGATTTGTATTACCTTGTTGTAGTAAATTAAGAGTTGTTTCCTCTGTCCCTTGGAGAACAACTTGAGCATTATGATTTGCATTACCTTTTTGCATGACATTTGCTATTGAGCCGTCTGATGTACCATAAAAATATACATGAGCATAATGGCTACCAGTTCCTTCTTGCCATAAATCAACTTCAACATCGGCAACATGGACATCCATATTAAAGGTATGAGTTCCATTTTGATATACATCAATAGTGTTATCATTATCCCATATATGTCTTCCGTATGTTGCTCCACCAGTTTGTGAAATATTTTCCACATTACCGGTTCCATCTACATCACCACCCCAACCTTTGCCTGAACCCCAATAGGAAACCCAACCAATATAATTATCATTACCTGTTTGATTAAAATTAAATGTATTATTTGCATGGTCGAATGAAAAATTAATTTCATTACCAAAACCTATTTGAGATATAGTTAAATCTAAATTATCACCACCTGAAAGTTGTTCAATATGAATATGATTATCATCTGTAGGACCAGCATATAACATTGATGCTAAAAAATATAATGGTAATAACTTATACATTTTTAATACACTTCTCTGGATGCCAAGGTGCTATCCAATACTTATATATTGTTCTTTTTATTTGCGTAAACATATATTGTCTTTTTTCCATTCGTATAAACTGAAACTAATAATTTCCTAGTTTCCTTGATTGATGAAGATTTCAATTCCTTCTCCGCTTCCAAATGTTATTATTCCTTGGTAACCTTCAACATTTGTATCTACAAATCCGTTACCACCAGAGCTTATAGTTATATTTATAACACCATTTACCGTTCTATATAAAATTAAATTACCATCTTCTTCAAAAACATTATATTGCGAATCCTTATTTAATCCAAATGTAGCACCTTTTAATGTCCAACCACCAATTGTATCTCCACCTTTTTGTGCATCTTCTAATGCAGATGTTGTTCGAACTAATTCTTCTACTACATCTAATAAATCAGGTAAAAAATCACCAGCCAATGCATCGTAATTTATTCTATCTCTTGCATCATAATCTTCGTCCAAATAATCTTCGATGTCCTTCTCCAATTCATTATATTCTAGGTAATCAATATCAAGTATTCCTTGGTCATCATCTAAATCATTTTGTACTTGTTCTTCTATTGCTTCTTTTACTTCTTTTGGTGGATTCACAATAAACATATTATCAATCATTGATGGAGTAATACCTTGTATTTGTATAGGATTAGTTGGTATCGTATCAAGTGATGATACCATTGTTGCTTGATAAGCTTGGTTTAAAGTAATTGTACCACCTAAATTGGTTACAGTTATTTCGCCTGATGGATTACCATATTGGTCAGGTAATAAAACAATTAAGCTTCTACCTAATTCATCGATGGTTGTTGTAAAATCTGTTCCACGAATACCAATTGTGGCTGTGGGTGTTTGTATATCAATGTTTGCTTTGTTTATTAATCCAAGAGAACCTGAAGCAAATCTTGCTGTTCCCATTGTGAATTTCATTGACATTTTGGATAATGATGGGTCAGGGTCGTAATATATTTCGTCTATTAATACCTCTGAATGTTCCTTTAAATCCAATTGAGCCTTATCCAAAAACTCAATTTTCATTTTACCATTTGCAGTTTCTGCAATATCGTTTAGTTCTACCTCAGGTAAATCTGCTACCTGTATTTCTTCTTTATCTCTTATAATTTGACCTGAACCGGTCTGCTCTATCACTTCGCCGATGGGGTCAGCTAAGACCCCACCGATGAATAACAAATTAAGAAGAATCGCTAGACGAATCTTTTTGATTGATTTGAATTGTTGCATTGTCACTTGTAATATCCAAAGTTATTATTGCATTTGGTGACGAACATGCTGCATTTACTGCTGCACATGTACCAGATATTTGATTAATATCAATATCAGCACTATCGCCATTTAATTCAACGGTCATTTCATTAGCACCATCAGATTGTAATGTATTGATGTTATTAGAACTACCGGTAACGTCCCAATTCCATACAACATCATCACTCTCCCAGTCAACATCAAAGATGTTGTTGCTACCAATGAGTATTAAATCCGCATCCAATCTTTCTGCACTGTAAACATAACCTTGGTCTAAGTCAAAAGTATTACTACTTCCTGTTACATCAAAGTTTATGTCTGAACTATCAGCACTTCCGATATATCCAATGTTCCAATCTATTTCGTTTGAATCACCTGTAAAGTCAAGCTTATAAGTAGAGCTATCTGCTACAACTGGTCCAAATAAAATGTTTTGGTTCCCTGTGAAGTCTAAATCAAAATTCAAGCTGGAACCTGTAATAGACATAGCTGAGCTACTAGATGAAAAATCATCTCCGCCTATTTTGTTACCAAACCCTAATTGGTCTATATACAAACTAAGTGTATCACCTGATTGTAATATATTAACTTCGTTATCATCAGTGGCTTGTGCAAAAACGAATCCAGTCGACACTAATAGTCCAGATAGGACCACACTATATAGTTTATTCATTTTCGTTATACCCCTCGATTTCCCAATAACCACGTCTGTGGCCTTGGTAGATTAATTCCAGTACTCCAGCCTCAATGGCTGTTCGCACTGCGTAAGTCACCGACTCATTATTTCCAATTCCGTCTTCGAACTCTACTAGTTGTGTTCCTTCCTCGATGAATTTAAATACATCGCCTCCAGTACCATAACTAAATACTGTTTTCCGAGTTTGTACATTTAATAATACTTCGCCTGTTAGAACCGAAATGGCTCTCATACTTATTGTAACAACATCTTGACGATATTGTCTACTTACACCAATACCAAGAGTTCGTGCGCCTCGCCCTCCTGATTTAATGTCAGTATCATAACCAATAATACCACCTTCAATAATTATTCCTGCGAATAAAAGTGGATTCAATTCTTTATATTTTTCTTGTCCTTGTTTTTTAGCAACATCTTGCCTTGCACTTCGAATGATTTGTCGTTCTCTTACTAAATGGTCTATACCATTTCTTTCAACAACACGAAACCATGAATTTTGACCTGCAGTTTTTAAAGCATCAACCACCATTTCAACTCCACCTTGAGTTACGGCTGTTGAGAAATCTGCTATACCTGGTCGTGCTTTTCTTTGTCCTGTTTTATCCATAAATTGATATACAGCAACCACTGGCATTTCCCTTGCTGGTGGTATTTCTAATAATTCAATATAAGAAGGCATTCGAACGACTTCCGGATTTTCAACACAAATATATGGCATTGCTTTAGTAAAGATTCTACCAGATGCTTTTGCATAATTCCATACATCGTGATTATATTCTGGGCCCCACATATTAGGATTACAATTTTGTGGATTTTCAGTCCATCTTGGAACTGCCGCACAACCTTGTAGTAATAATATTGCAGTTAAAAGATATTTAACCACCGCCGTCTCCAGTATCAGGGTCTTGACCAAAGTTTCCTGTACCTACAGGTATTTCTATAATTGTTGTTGTGCCTTCAGTATCAACAATAGTCATTTTTATAACATCGGTTCCATCTTCGTTAGTTATAACTTCCCATGTTATAATACTACCTTCAAGTGCAAATGAACCAAAGTTTGATGCAGTATCATTACTAAACATTGATTCAACCAATTGCTTGGATAATTGAGCATAAATTCTGCTTTCTAAGTTTCGAATGAACTTTGCAAGTGTTGTGTTTTCAGCTTCTCTTTGAGCTGCCTTTGCTGCAGATTCCAAAGCTTCTTCTATGGCTTTCTTTCTGCTATGTTCTTGGTTTTCAATAGTGAGGTAATGTGCACCAGTACCGGCTCCACTGAATGATGGATTTTTAAATTCATGTACAATCGGAGATGCTTGTACATTTGGCGATACAGCCATAATTGATATTATGAATAAACTAGCTAGAGTTATTATTTCTACCTTTTCTTTTAACTTGTCTTTTTTGCTCATTTTCTTTATACTCCAAAACGGTATCGACCTTTTGTTGTAACCTTATTAAATCTTGGTCTAGCATTCTCATTTGGTCAATCACTTTTATTAACTGAAAATGCATCTTCTCAATTGCTGGGTCTATATTTTCATTTATAAAACTATAAACAAAATATACGAAATAACCTAACCCTATAACCATAACTGTTGGAAAACCATAATCGGCCACCAACTGAGCCACTGTACTCATTTCTTCCATACTAATCTCTTCTTACATCAAGTTTGCCATCTTCAATGAAATTTTCTGCTCTTGCAATCCTTTCAATGTCAGGTCTTAATTCTAATGCACTACTTACCAATAAGTCTATTTTTATCATTTCGTTGCTCATTGTTCGTGCTCTATTTTCCAGAGATTCACAGAACATAGTAAGTGTGCTTATATCGTCAACAATACCTTCAAATATTTGTTTTATGATGATGAATATAAAATATCCCATGACCAGAGCACCTGCGATAGGTAACCCTAAATCTTGAAATATTGCTAGTGCTTCTTCCACTAGTTACTATACCCAACTCCTACTGCTAAAGAAGTTGCGACACCTAATAATGTATCAGTAGAGGCTTTTTCTATATAAGCTATTTCGCCTGCTGCTAATGTGACAGTTCCTAAAACTTCTCCACCTGAACTTGCTCGAGTAATAAGTTGAACTGATGTTTTATTATTTAATACTCTTACAACTTTTGCAAAGCTCACATTTGTAGCTGACCCTAAATTAACCTCAGGTCCTAATAATTTAATTGTACTTGCCATTTTAAATTCCTATAATATTATTTTTATGTATCTATTTATAACAAAAAGGCCCCTACCTGGAGCCTTTTATATAAAATTATAACTAATTACTTTTTAGTTGTAGTCTTTTTTGGTCTGCCTCTTTTTGCTGGTGCCTTTTTTGGCGCAGCTTTCTTAGCGGCAGGTTTTTTTCTTGGCTTACGCTTTGGTGTTTTACCATCTACATAAGCTTCATTGACCTTAGGTGTTGATTTATCATCAGCAACATAATGACCCTTTGCGTTTCTAGCTCTTACACCAGTAGCTTCAGGTTCAGTATTATCAAAAAGTCTTTTCAACCAATTAAACATATTTCCTCCATTATTTATTATATTTATAGTTTATCAACTCTTCCCAACGGAAGTAGTTCTTTCTCTCATGACACCAAAACCAACCTTTATTGGTTCCTATATCTCCTCGAGTCTTTTCATTAGCCTTTCGGCTCTGTTTGTCACTTGCTTGTACCATCTTGAATCTCTGCCTTCTTTTGCAGCCTCCTTCCAATCACCACTCTGCAGCGCTGCATTATGGCGTTTGAATTTACTCAAGCGCGTGAGTCCCATATTAAACATCATGTTTGCAATGATTTGTTTTACCTCTTCTGGGTAACCATCCCAACCATCATGTAATTTTTTACAATCTTCTATTACTACTTGTACATCTTGTTCGAAGCATTCGCTAACTCTATCCTCTGAGACTGGAGTACCCACCGGTAACCCATGTTCTCCGTCCCGTTCAAGAACGAGGTGACCAATTCCAAATGTTGGATAACCAAGATGGTCATTATAAATTTCATACACTACTCCTTCATCTATTTTTAGTGTTTCTTTTAATTGTTCAATATTCATATCTGTATCCTTTTTAAAAAACATATTATTTTATCCTTGGTATTAAGCTCCACATAAATGCTTCTGCTTCTTGTAATGATTTAAAATTTCCCATTATTTGACTTGTAGAAACTTCTATTACAGTAAATATATTATCTATATGATAATGTTTAATTTGATAAGGTGACATTTTAGGTGCATTAAAGCTCCTAGGTTTTTGTATAATCATATTATGCAGGCCCTTGAGGTTGCGGTGATGTTCCTCTTGTCAGCTGTAAATTTACAGATGCATTGACTAATGGAAATTGACTACTTGTTTGGTTACTATAACCAGAACTATCCGGATAGTAGGTACCACTTAAATTTGCTCTACTATATAACTCAATACCAGATGGATTTGAAAATGATGATATAAGTGTTGCTGTACCATAATTACCAGTAAAAAGCTCTATAGTCCATTGCCACGTTGGGGAATAAAAAGTAGAACTTACATTTGTCCATACACCTGATGCTGGTGAATATGATGCTGGATTATCAGAATATGAAGCTGCATTAGTCTGACCGGCATTTAATGTTGTATTATAATTTGCTTTAGCTTGGAATGTGGCATTATCTAAACCTGTATAATCCTGATATCCATAAGTAAATGTGGATGCTGCAGTGGAATCAAAACTTGATGCCCTATGAACAAGTCTATCATTAGTTTTATCATGGAATTGACTATAATTACAACCTACCTGTATAAAACTTGTTCCATAATGATTTTCTGTACCCCATTGTGAGCCTGGAAATGTTTCACCAAGCTGGAGAGTTGGCCAATCATCATAAGATACTGCAACATACTCGCTATATTCTCCCATTCCATACGGTGCATCATTTAATAGTGTATAGGTACCATGTTCGGGTGCGGCAACTGATTGGTCTTTTAAACTAATATTGGTTGTAGTTGAATGACCAACTTCAGCTTGAATATCGCTTAATTTTATATTACCTGTTGTTGTTGAATTAATTGCCATTATTTAACTATCCCTGATATTAAATCTTCAAAGGCTTCTACTTTTTCTGTCCTATTTGGCCAGTAAATATAATCCTTTTCTGGGTTTGCTTTTAAATTTGATAATAAAGGTAAAATTGCATTATACAATTTATTAAGCTTCTCTTCGTTTTGTTCAGCCGATGCTGCAACGGTGGAAGCTTCAGTTGATAATTTTTGTACTGCTTCTAATTCATTTTCATCTACAGCAGTAAATCCAAAATCAAATTGGTCTATATCTATACTCATAGTTGTTCCTCTATATTATTATATTTATAATGTCTAGGTACCTCTTTAGTTTTATCCTTATGTATTTGAGTTTTACCATGCTCTGGAGTCTTTTTTCTTACCTTTGATTTACCAAAAATAGCTTCCCAACCATCAGCATAAGCTTTTTGACCACCGGTTTTTGATTTAATTAAATCACCGGTTATATCATTTTTATTTTTCATCTCTATTCTCAAAAAATAATTTATCTGCGTGTTTTTGTATTGATTTTTCTATTCGTTTATCCAACCAATTAGTAAACCATTGTCTTATTTTACCCATTATTAAAAAATAAATA